>ENA-OBIO01000007-OBIO01000007.1-metagenomes-genome-assembly--contig:-NODE-7-length-135879-cov-5.22271_pt1 | contig 135879 bp, 122 predicted proteins | sample MGYA00153383_OBIO01 | MGnify analysis MGYA00153383 | reverse complement strand
GCAAATCCAAATTTAGCTCATACAGGGCTCGCTGATTTGGAAGATAATTTTGAAGTAACAATCATAACACAAAATATAGATGACCTGCATGAAAGGGGTGGCTCAAAAAATGTACTGCACCTGCATGGTGAAATTTTTAAAATGAGAAGTTGCACAAACAGCACAAAAATTTTCAATATTCTAAATGATATTTCTGTTGGAGATTTTGCAGAAGATGGAAGCCAGTTAAGGCCACATATTGTTTGGTTTGAAGAAGATGTACCGATGATAGAAACTGCAGTGGAAGTTGTTAGGAATGCAGATATTTTCGTCGTTATCGGTACATCCTTACAGGTCTATCCTGCGGCTGGTTTAATTGATTTGGTAAAAGATGAAGTGCCTAAATACATCATAGATAAAAAAATCCCTCCAATCCATCATTTTAAAAATATTGTTTTATTAGAAAGAACAGCATCAAAAGGAGTGGAGCGTTTGAAGAAACTATTACAGTTTTAAAATATTTTGTCCTAAATTATTTTTCTCTTTCAATAAAAGAAACTCCATTCATTCTAAGTTCTTTTAACACAGGTTCATAAATTTCTTTTACAATTGGAATGTGTAGTCCTGGTAATTTGATTGTTCCGTTTAAAATAAGTTTGGCTGCAATACCTAAAGGCAAACCAACCGTTTTTGCCATTGCTGTATGAATGCTGTCTTTTCCTAAAACGATTAATGATGAAATAACCCGGTGATGCAGACTGTTTAACTCATACTCAATATCGTGCTGCATTACAACCATATCTTTATCAGCAGGCGCTAAAGCGAGTTTATTTTCCAGTACAAACTGCAATCCTTCTGCTGCACTAATAATGCCTTTATTGATGACTGTACACTCATCATCCATTCCCAAAAAATACAATTGTTGTAAAACTTTGTTTCCGTCATGTGCACCCGCAACAAGATCAATTTGAGTGGGATCTTCTAATGCTGCTTCATCTTTGGTAAATAACTCCCCTGTCTCGTTTACAACTAAATTATTACTATTAGGTTTTGCATCAAGATTTTTTGTTATAATTTTTATTACCTCACTTGTGTAAGCTTCATTTTCTTTCAGTTCATCCATTAACCTTTGAGTTAGATTGTGCAGGTTCATATGTTCCTGAAAAAAGCCCGCAATGGAAAGTCCATCACTGTCATATGCAGGCATTTCGTTTGTAAGCTTTAAGTCAATAATGTTTTTCCAACCAAGCATAAAATCTCTATATCGCAAGGTTGTGCGTAAAAAAGTTTTTGCATCATGAAGGTTGTAAAGATCAATATAAGAAAGACTATTTCTGTTGGGATAATAACTTAATGAACCAATACTTGCATCCTCCGTTTCTATAGTTCTGTTGGCATCAAACAGTTCTTCGTAACCTTCCCCAATTATTTTTCCATCAAGTTTATATTCCGCACCTGCTTTTCCTGCCAATACAACATTTCGTGGGTTCCAGCTTATTTTATAATGCCATGGATTGTTATCACTTTCAGGTGCAACCAATCCGCCGCAATGGCTTTTAAAAGAAGTAATATTTCCTCCCTTTTGCTTAATCTCATCAATAAGTTTCATGGCACTCATATGGTCAATGCCGGGGTCTAATCCCATTTCGCATAATAAAATAATACCTTTACTTTTAGCCTCTGCTGCAAGTAAATTTATCTCATCATCTGCATAAGAAGCAGTAAGTAAATGTTTGCTGTAATGCACACAATCTCGGGCTATCAGAATATGCAAAAAAGCCGGCATCATAGATATTACGAGGTCACAGTTTTGAATCAATGCCTTTCTTATTTCATCTTCAGTAATATCCGCTCCTATTGCAGTTGATGACACACTGTTTTTTGTTTTCTGCTCGATAAGATTTTTATCGGAATCAACGACTGTAATATGCCATACATTTTCAACTGCATTTTCAATTAAATATTCTATTAAAACGGAAGCTGATTTGCCTGCACCAAAAAGAAGTATATTTTTCAAAATAGTTTTTTGTGCAAGATAGAAAAAATAAAATTTCCTCCTTTTCTGGTCGTAAAACAATTGAGTATAATTTTAATTATCAACGTGAACAGTTCTTAAACAATAACATTATAAAAGTTAGAAAATGCGATACTGCTAACGAGCGGCAGGATAGATATGGAAAGCCCACAGCACTGCCGAAAGGCAGTGCGAGGACTTGTAATTGATAGCCTGAACAAAAGTTAAAAAAAGATCCAAAGCTAACCGCACAATTATCTAAAAAACTTAACCCGTAACCTTATCCACACTCCGAAAAAATATGTGTAAAACAAAGGTAAAAAACACTTGTCTACAAGCGGAAAAACAGTTGAAAATCGGTACTTTCGCAGACATTCGAAACTTATGGAAAACAACGAAATAAACGACGGCGAACTGAACGAACAAAACAACTCAGGAAACGCTAATAACAGGGGCAAAATTATACCTGTTGTTATAGAGGAGCAAATGAAAACTTTTTACATTGATTACTCCATGAGTGTGATTGTAGGAAGAGCTCTGCCCGATGTACGTGATGGTTTAAAACCTGTACACAGAAGAGTGCTATTTGGCATGAATGAATTGAATAATGCAAGTAACAAACCATACAAAAAATCTGCCCGTATAGTAGGTGAGGTTATGGGTAAGTTTCACCCACATGGTGATGCTTCCATATATGATACAATGGTGCGTATGGCTCAGGAGTGGAGCATGCGATATACCATGATTGACGGACAGGGAAACTTTGGTAGCCAGGATGGTGATGAGCCTGCAGCTATGCGTTACACAGAGGTGCGTATGGAAAAGTTTACTGAGGCTATGATGGATGATATTGACAAGGACACAGTAGATTTTCAATTGAATTTTGATGATTCTTTGAAAGAGCCTACAGTTCTTCCTTCAAAAATTCCGCAATTGTTGGTTAATGGTGCAAGCGGTATTGCAGTGGGTATGGCAACCAATATGATGCCCCATAACCTTACTGAAGTTATAGACGGCTGTATTGCATACATTGAAAACAATGACATTGATATTGAAGATTTAATTAAGATTGTAAAAGCGCCTGATTTTCCTACCGGTGGAATAATTTATGGTTACGAAGGTGTGAAGGCAGGATTGTTGACAGGCCGTGGGAGAGTGGTTCTTAGAGGAAAAACAAATATAGAAACAGATGCAAGAGGGAGAGAAAAGATCATTATTACTGAAGTGCCTTATCAGGTAAACAGAGATTCGCTTACCGCCAAAATTGGTGAATTGGTTAGTGAAAAAATTGTTGAAGGCATAAGTGATGTCAACAATGAAAGTAATAGTAAAGAAGGAACCCGGATTGTTGTAGAGCTAAAAAAAGATGCTGTAGCGCAGGTTGTAATAAACCATTTATTCAAGCATTCTGAATTACAGACTTCTTATGGTATAAACAATGTGGCGCTTGTAAATGGCAGACCTAAAATTTTAAATGTAAAAGATCTAATTGCCGAGTTTATAGCATTTAGGCATGAAGTAGTTACACGAAGAACGGAGTTTGAATTGCGCAAAGCAAAAGAGCGTGCACACATATTAGAAGGATTTATTATTGCACTTGATAACCTTGATGCAGTTATAAAATTGATTAGAGAAAGTGCTACTCCGAACATGGCCCAAGAAGGTTTAATTAGCAGTTTTGGCATGAGCGAAATACAGGCAAAAGCTGTATTGGAACTGCGTTTGCAGCGCTTAACTGGAATGGAGATTGATAAAATTAGAGAAGAGTATGCAGAAATTATGGCGTTAATTGGAAGATTGGAAGAAATATTAGCCAGCAAAGAATTGCGTTTTGACATTATAAAAACAGAATTGGTTGATGTAAAAACGAGGTTTGGTGATGAGCGTAAAAGTGAAATTGAATATGCCGATGACGAAGTGAACATGCTTGATTTTATTGTTGAAGAAGATGTGGTTGTTACCATATCCCACATGGGTTATATTAAACGTACATCAGTAAACGAATACCGCCAACAGCGCCGGGGTGGCCGTGGGGCAAAAGGAAGCAGTACAAGGCAGGAAGATTATATTGAGAAATTATTTATAGCAAGTACGCACCATACATTAATGTTCTTTACTGAAAAAGGAAGGTGTTTTTGGTTGAAAGTATACCAGATTCCCGAAGGTGAAAAAACCAATAAGGGCCGTGCATTGCAGAATATGATTCAAATACCGGCAGATGATAAAGTGCGGGCAATTATTGATGTCAAAAACTTTGATGATGAAGATTATGTAAAAAATCATTACATCGTTTTGTGTACAAAACATGGTATCATTAAGAAAACAGATCTTAAAGATTTTAGCAGACCAAGACAGGGCGGTATTAATGCCATCAACATTAGAGAAGGTGATGAATTAATACAGGCAAGCATGACAGATGGTAACTGCGAAATTATGATGGCTGTAAAAAGTGGTCGTGCTATTCGTTTTCCTGAAAGTAAAGTGCGTAGTACAGGCCGGGGTGGTATTGGTGTTTCAGGAATTGAAGTTGATGAGAGCACAGATGAAGTAATAGGAATGGTTTGTGTGAACAAAGAAGATAAAACCAGGACGATTTTAGTGGTTAGTGAAAAAGGTTACGGCAAACGTACTTTTATGGATGACCCTGAAACCGGTGAAGCAAATTACAGAATCACAAACCGTGGCGGTAAAGGTGTTCGTACAATTAAGATCACTGAAAAAACGGGTGGACTTGCAGGTTTGCTTGACGTAGCAGAAACACAGGATTTGATGATTACCTGCGAAAGTGGAATTACCATTCGTATGGCGGTAAATAAAGTAAGTGAACAAAGTCGTGCAACACAAGGCGTGAAATTGATTCGTATCGACGATAAAGATAAAATTGCTGCAATTACGCAAATTGATGAACAGGAAGAAACGGAAGAAATTGTAGAAGGAATTGTAACAAATGAATTAGAAACAGGATCTGAAAATTTAGCTGCAGAGAATGGTGCTGAAGATCTAATTGGTGATGATAAAGTTGATGAGGAATCGAATGAAGAAGAAGCTGATGACAAAGAAGTTGAATAAAAATGAAATATTTTTTTCGAAAAAATGACCGCTTGAAAGAGGGGTCATTTTTATGTAGTAATAAAGGGAATAAACAAATAGGTATTTATAAATAAAATTATCTACTTAACATAATATTAATTATAGGATAAATAATAACATAATTTTCTAACCTGTCAATTATCAAAATTTACGCATTAAACATTATCACCGTACAAAGGCTATCTTCGCAAAATGAACATATCAGAAACCAATAAGCAGCAATTTCTTGACAGGTTAAAGATCAAAGAATTAAATGAAATGCAGATCTCTACCATTGATGCTGTTGAAAAAAATAATCAAATTGTATTATTATCGGCCACAGGTTCAGGAAAAACACTGGCTTTTTTACTTCCGGTTATAAATGCTTTGGATTCAGACATAAGAAAAGTCCAGGCTTTGATTTTAGTACCAAGTCGTGAACTTGCCCTTCAGATTGAATCTGTTTTAAAACAAATGCAGACGGGTTATAAAATAACTGCATGTTATGGCGGCCATAAAAGAGAAACTGAAGAAAATAACTTGGTTCAGCCACCGGCGATAATTATTGGTACTGCCGGTCGCATGGCTGATCACATAAGAAGAGATAACATTGATACTGAATTTATAAAGTTTTTAGTTTTAGATGAGTTTGATAAAAGTCTTGAACTTGGATTCATTGAAGAAATGCAGTTCATTCTTGGCTCATTACCAAACGTTGAAAAGAGAATGCTTACATCTGCAACAAATACTGTGGATATTCCACCATTTGTAAAAATGCGTGATCCGGTTACTCTTAATTTTCTCCCCGAAAATCCTACAGATAATGAAAGTCTGCGCATAAATACTTTACTAAGCGATGATAAAGATAAATTACAAACCCTTTTACAATTGGTATGTTATTGCAACAATACTTCCACCATTATTTTTTGTAACCACAGAGATGCAGTTGAAAGAACAAGCGAATTTTTGGCAGATCAGGGAATTGTAAATGTTTTTTACCATGGTGGTATGGAGCAGTTAGACCGTGAAGTTGCACTCACTAAATTTAGAAACACAACATCAAATATTCTTGTAACCACCGACCTTGCAAGCCGCGGTTTGGATATTGCAGACATCAGAAATATTGTACATTATCATTTGCCACATGTGGAAGCTGAATTTACCCACCGCAATGGTCGGACTGCCCGTATGAATGCCACGGGTAATGTTTATGTTATTTGGAGCGAAGACGAGAAACTACCGGCTTACATTACAAATGACGCCGTAACTTTTGAATTGCCTGAAAAACTTTCCTTACCTGAAAAACCAAAATGGAGCACCTTATTCATTGACGCCGGAAAAAAAGACAAGATAAATAAAATTGATATTGTTGGGTTTCTATCTCATGTATGCCATCTTAAAAAGGATGAAATTGGCTTAATAGAAGTGAAAGATTTTACAGCTTTTGCTGCAGTAAGAAAATCTAAAATTGGAAATGTTGTTGAACTTGCTAAAGATGAAAGAATAAAAAATAAAAAGGTAAAAATTGCAGTAGCAAAATAGTATCGGGAGAAAAATCGATTAAGATCTGTGAATACTCAATGGTGATTATCCATTTCCTTAATTATCACAATCTTAAAATTTTTTAAAAATTTTATTGTTAAATTTTAAGTTACTGTGCTAAAACCAGAAATATAGTCTAATATAAGATGGTTTAATTTTAAACTTTCATTAAACAATATGTACGTTTTTACAGGAAGAGCATAAATAGGTAGTTCAACCAATTCTTTTTCAAACTTCTTTAATCTTACAGCATCTTTTTCAGTGGTAAGAATTATTTTATCAGTTGATTTTATTTTATCGAAATGCTTTAAAATATCTTTTAAATCGGTGCTTGAAAAAATATGGTGGTCAGGATAATGAAGCATATCAAAACTGTGGATATGTTCAGCTAAAAAAGATTTCATTGGTTTAGGATTAGCAATGCCGGTAATGAGTAATAAATCAGTGCTCTCAGTCATAGCATAATTGCTTTTATTAAAAATATGGGAAGGAGCAGAATATAAAATTTCTGAAAAAAACAAATTTTGGTGAGATAACAGCTTTAACTCTTTTGCAATTAATTTTTTTTCATGTTCATCTATTCCAGTTTTACATTTTGTTACAATTATTATTTGTGCCCGCTTACTACTAAGCCTTACATCTCTCAAATCTCCTGCAGGCATCATAAAATCCCTGCTGTATAAATTATTGTATTCAGTTAATAAAATGTTTAATCCTGCATTTACGCTTCTGTGTTGAAAAGCATCATCTAAAATAATTACTTCGGTTTTAGGGTACTCATGCAAAATTTGCGGGATCGCTTCAAAACGTTCCTCTCCAACTGCTACCGTAACTTTTGGAAATTTTTCATGGAACTGCATGGGTTCATCACCGATTTCGAGTGCTGTAGTTTTTGAATTGGCTATTGCAAAACCTTTTGTTTTTCTTTTGTAACCTCTGCTTAAAGTAGCAACGGCATATTTTTGTTGCAGCAGTTCTATTAAATATTCTGTCATAGGTGTTTTACCCGTTCCACCAACTGCAATATTACCCACACATATTAGGGGAAAATTAAAAGAGGCTGACTTGAATATTTTTTTATCAAACAAAAAATTACGGAATAATATTACAGCGCCGTAAATAAGTGAAAACGGAAACAACAGATACCTGAAACTTTTAAGCAAATGATTAATTTTAAAACTGATAAATACGCTGAGGAGTTATGCAAAAATCTATTTTTTTATCAAACTCATTTACCTCATTTATTTCAATATGTTCAAAAAAACTAAACCCAATTTTAAGCATACCTCTGGTACAAGTTTCAATCAATTTATCGTAAAATCCTTTGCCATAGCCTACTCGGTATCCGTTTAAATCAAAGCCCAACAAGGGTATAAACATTAATTGTATAGATATCGGCAAAACCGGCGTACCATTAATTGGCTCATTTATTTGAAATTCGGTTACCTCAAAAATAGTATCTTCTTTTGTTGCAACAGGGATTAAACAGTTGTTTTTAAAATTTGTTACAGGGTATATTAAATTTGCAGCAGGGTTTTTAAAAAAGCAATATTCCTCTATTAAAATAGGATTGTATTCGTTGTAGTTTTCTATTGGCAAAAAACTCATTATATTATCCGGTATATCTAAATGCAGACTTTGAAACTGTATCAGCAAAAGATCTTCAAGCTGGCTTTTTTCACCTGCTGACAAGTCCATTCTTTTTTGTCTGTGTAATTTTCTAATTTCGGCTTTTGTCATATCTATTTAAACTGTTTCATTAAAATCAGTTATCACCGCTCGTTCATTCCTTTTATAAAATCACTTACCAGATAACTTATTAATTTTCCGGTTGTTTCATCTTTCCTGCCATCTGCCATTTGTGTAGCGCCTTCACAAATATGTAAATATGCAGCTTTGGAATGACGGGCTGTATAAGTAATAAATTGTCTGGCAAAAAGTAAACTAACCCCTGAAGGAGATTGTGCACTGCACAGTGCATGCTGTATACAATCTACATCCAGTTCAATACCCGTATAATTATCATGTGTAAAATCTACACCCTGGCCTACAGCCTGTATAAAACTTTTCTTTTCCCTCAAAAAAATATCTTCGTAAGATGTATATTGTATAAATGGATTTGATAACACATCGACCAAAACATTCTGCGAAATATAATTTTCCTGTAAACCTACAATGCTGTATTTACCCAAATATCCATCAGATTCTGCATACCTAAAACCATTACCGCTATGCCGGCCTTCCATTGTTCTGTAATCTGAATGTGCATCTAAATTAATGGCATTCATTTGTGCAAGTGGTATTAACTCTTTTTTTAATAACCCTTTTGCAGTACCTTTTAATAGTGGATAAGCATTGTTATGCCCACCTCCTATTACGATTGGAATTTTTCCCGATGCTGAAATTGTTTTTACGATATTTTCAACTTCATCATCTATTGTATTAACCCCATGCCGATAAGCATCTATTTTTTCTTCTTCGTTGTAAGCATTATTTTCTATAAGATATTTTATATCGCCAAAATCAAAATGCCCCAGTAATAACACATCTTCGCCACTGCAAAAATCATTGCTTTGTATGTTTAAAAATGCATGTAAAAATGGATACCAGTTTGAATCTGCACCACCTGTGCCATAGTTTGCTTTTATACCAATGTCTTCCGGAATACCAACCACTACATACTTTGCAGCATTTTCCTGCAAAACTTCAGGCCATTCTCCTTTTGCCAAATACTGAATTCGTTCACCAAGTTTTGTTTCAAAACGTCGCAATTTTGTAAGCGAAACAATATCCTTTTTTTCGTAAAATTTAAAGTGTTTCATTTGATGGTTTGAGCGAATGATTTTATGTAAATTTTAGATTACGATATTTAAAATAATATTATTTGATATTAAATCTTAAACCCATTTGCCTTTCAACATTACCCTTTCGATGTTATTGATGCTAAAGCTATAAAACAAATAGGCAACAGAAGGTATTTTTTTGGTCAAAATTAAATCGGCTCTTTTACCAATCATTATCGAGCCTGTTTCATTTTCGCAATTCATTGCGCAAGCACCGTTTATAGTTGCTGCATTTATAACTTCTTCGGGCAGCATTTTCATTTGTATACAACTTAGTGCGGTTACAAAATTCATATTGCCAGACGGTGAAGAGCCGGGATTGTAATCAGATCCCAGTGTTACGGCAGCTCCTGCGTTTATTAATTTTCGAGCGGGTTGCAGGTGCATTCTTAAAAAAAATGCAGCGGTTGGTAAAAGTGTGCTGCATCCTTTAAAATCTCCTAATAAAGAAATTTCTAATTCAGATAATGTTTCAAGATGATCAAGGGAAAGCGCATTGTTTTTTATTCCTATTTCTATGCCGCCAATGCTGTTTAATTGATTTACATGCAATTTTGGTTGTAAACCCACGGCAGCGCCGGCAATACAAATTTCTTCCATTTCTTCAAGTGAAAAAAAGCCGGTTTCACAAAATACATCTATAAAATCGGCGAGATTTTCCCGGGCAATAATTGGCAGCATTTCATTTATTATACAATCAATATAACCTTTGTGATTTTCTTTATACTCAGCAGGATAAGCATGTCCAGCCAGAAAGGTTGACTTAATTAAAAGATCTGAATTTTCTTTTAATCGTTTAATAACCCGTAACATTTTAATTTCTCCTTCAACAGATAATCCATACCCACTTTTAATTTCTACAGAGCCTGTTCCAAGTTGAGAAATTTCTTTCAATCTAACCATGGCAGCTTCAAACAATTCTTCTTCAGAAGTTTGATTTAATTTTTGCGCAGAGTTTAAAATACCGCCACCTTTTGCTGCAATTTCTGCATAGGTTAGGCCTTTTAATTTGTCAACAAATTCATCTTCTCTGCTGCCTTTAAACACAAGATGGGTATGGCTGTCGCACCAACAAGGCAAAATAAACTGTCCGCTTATGTCTATAACATTTTTAGGGAATTGTGGAACTCTAATTTCAAGTTCAAACATTGCACCAAAATCTGTAATAATACCATTCTTTATCAATATAAAAGCATCTTCCAATATGGGTAATTTTGCCAAATCAGTTCCTCTAACAAGTTTATTTTGCTCTCTTACATTAACCAGTTTAGCAATATTTATAAAAAGTATTTCATCATGCATGATTGCTATAATTGTTCGTAAATATTTTTACTAAAAAATTCCAGTTCCGGATCTCTGGCTCCCATTAAAAGTAAAACGCAATCATCTGTAAAATGGGATTTTAATTCATCTAAAAGGTTATTTCTATCTTCCACAAAAAAAGCATTTTTGCCAAGTTTTTTTATTTCACTTATCAAATCATTTGCAGAAATATCTTTAACTGCAGTTCCACCGGCATAAAAAATTTCACTCATCCAAATTTCATCGTTGGGTCGAAGTGATTCAGCAATTTCTTTTATAAAATCGTTTTTTAAAAATCTTGTCGGCCCATAACCGTGTGGCTGAAACCATGCAATTACTTTGGGTGCTATTGGTTGGCAGGCTCTTATGGATGCAGCACATTTTGCAGGATTATGCGCATAATCATCAATTACTTTAACCCCTTTTTTTTCACCCAGTAACTGGTGCCTTCTGTAAATTCCTTCGTATTCTTTCAGGCCTTCAGCAGACTGTTCTAATGAAATGCCAATAAGGCTTGCAACGGTTGCAGCAGCTAATGCATTTTCCATATTGTGCTTTCCAATTGTTTTTAAATGAAATGGAATATTGTTGATTTTGAAATTAATATTCATACCATTTTGTACTAAATCAGTAGCTTTAAATCCGGCAACATTTGCATCAGATGAAAAATCATCTTCTGAATTTGAAGAAAGTTTTTTCGCTAACTTATTGGAAGCATTAACAACAAATTTTCTTGTTGTATTTTCTTTAAAAATTGAAAATATTTCCATCAACTCCATAATCTCCTGGTGGTCTTTATCAATGTTTAAAAGCAACCCAATTTCCGGATGGTATTTTACTATAGAGCCATCACTTTCATCGGCTTCAATAATAAGCCACTCCCCTTTTCCCACTTTTGCATTGCCTATTTTTCCTTCCTGTATAATATTTACCAAACCTGCACCGCTTATTATGCCGGGCTCGTAACCTGCAATTTGTAGTATCTGAAAAAGCATGCCACCGGTTGTGCTTTTGCCGGAGGTGCCGCCAACAGCAATTGTTCTTTTTGTTGCAGCAATTAAAGCAAGTAAATCGCTTCTTTTTATGATCGGAATATCTAGTTCTTTTGCCATTACAACCTCCTGCACGGTATCTTCTACGGCAGTTGAAACTATAATTAATTGAACTTTTTTATTTATGCCAGTTCCATTTTGCGGATAACATTTAATTCCTTCGGCTTCCAGCTTTATCTGGGTTTCATTTTTGCCTTCTTCAGTAAAATATCTGTCACTGCCGCTGATGGTTTTTCCGGACCCTGCCAGAAACTGAGCAAGTGCACTCATTCCTGAACCGGCTATTCCTATGAAAAAAATATGCTCAATACCGTTTAAAGAAGTAATTTTTTCCAATTTCTAAAATCTTTAAAATTTTAATGTAGGGTTATAATTTAAAGTAATTGTTAATCAAGATTTTCAAGCATTTTTAAATAATCATACTGCTCTTCTTCATGCATTAAATCAACTGCTTTACGTAATTTTTTTATTTGTGAAAAGTAAATGTTTTGTAATGCAGTGTTCTTCTGCAAATTTAAATTAAGCTCATTTATCTTTTCACAAATGTGCAGTAATAAATCGGGCTCGGTAGTTTTGCAATTGCTGTATTTAATATACCTGTTTGCTATTCTTACAATTTTGCGGATCGTTTTTTTAGCAAAATATAACTGTGTCTTATTAACCGTTAAAAATAACTCATCTAATATTTCCTTTACACTTTGTACGTAAGATTTTTCATCATGGGCTTCAAATAATAAATAAGTAAGCAGTTCTTTATTTTCTTTTTTAAATTTTGTAAGTTTAATGCACAAATCCAGCAACATTGCAGGAGGTACATTTTCCAGTTCAGTTTTTATTTCTTTTAAAGATGCTGTTTTCATATTCGTACTGAAAGACAAACTAAAAGGCAGAAACCTTTTCAGTCTGCTCCTCTTTGATGTAAGTATTTATACACTTTTTTATGTCCAAAGAAACGTTGTAAATAAAAGTAAACTGATCTGTAACTGATTTTGTTTCAATAAATTTTGTTTTGGTATCAGTTTCAAAATTGCCTTCTAAAATCTCAGTTTTTCTTGTTTGTAAAAGCAATTCGGTTTCTGTGCGAAAATATTCCTTCATATTTAAAACATTTTCAGCTAAAGAATTTACGTTTATGCCATTAAGCATATCATTAACCGATTTTAAATTGTTTGTTGTATTATCCATCACCGATAAAAATACATCAGATTTAAATGAGCTTTTATTTTCGGTAAGATAGTAGGATAAAGCAGAAAAATGTGAAGTTAAAATATGATTTAATACAACGAATCTATATACCTGTTCTACATTTTTTTGAAATCTTTTTGGCTCAGATAACATCCTGTTAAAAGCATCAGATACGTTGGCTAAAGCTGTTAGTGCCTGTTGCCGGGTATGTTTTAATTCATCTCTATTTAATATACTTACTTGTGTATAGTTTACTGCAAGTTTATTATAATATTGAATATTTTTTTGGGTAACCGCCTGCATGTATTTTTTTATAGTTGTATGCTCCCAAATAGGTACAAAAAATAAACTTGCTACAAATGCAATAGCAGATCCTAAACTTGTATCCAGCAGCCTGTCATACAATAATGATGTAATAGCTGAAGGATAAATTAAATGAAAAAAAATAACCAGATACGGTGTCATCAATAAAACGCTTATAAAATATTTTGTTCTTATAAACATGTAACAACCTGCCATAAAAACCAACATTATAAACATCAATGCAAAATTGTTTTTTACAATAAATAAAATTAAAACCCCAATTATTACCCCAATAAAAGTACCAATAAGACGATCTTTATTTCTCGATTTTGTAAGGCTGTACGCCGGTTTTAATATTACAATTATGGTAAGTAAAATCCAGTAGTTGTGTCCTATATGAAACAGCAGCGATATTAAATATCCGGCTAATAATGATGTGGCGACCCTTAAAGAGTGCCTAAAAATATTTGAGCTGAAATTTAAATTATTTAAAAATAAATCGGGATCAATATTTTGAGCTTCATTAAAGTTTTGTGCCGATAAAACAGTCTCTTTAGTTTTACGCTGGCTCTTTTCGTAATGTGTATAATAATGAAGTCCGTTTATTTTTTCAGTAAGCCCTTTAATATTATTTAAAATTCTTCCAAGACCAATAAAATCATTTAAGTTTTTTTCAATCATGAAATTTTGTCTTAGGTGCTCAAATCTTTCACTTATAAAAGTTAGGTTTATGGTAGATGAATCGTTGTTTTTTGATGCATTACCTGCTGCTACTGCATTTGCTATCAGATGCAGTTCTGCCGATAATATTATCAATTGTTTGCGGAATTCTTCCAGTATTCCTGTTTCATCAAATCTTTTATGCAATACTTCGTATTGCTGGTAAGTACTCATTATACTTTCAAAAAGATCAGCTACATCTAAATAAATTTTTAGTAATGAGCGCCCGGCTTTGGTTGAATTTTTTGTTATTGCTCTCGTTTTAAAAAGGATTTCGTTTAAGGATTCCTGTTGTGCCTGTATTTGAATTTGCTGTAGCAATAAAGATTTATATGTTCTATCATAATCCGGATGATCATCATAAAAGGAAGCACGTGTTTTTAAATAATCTGCAACACCTGTAAGAAATTCACCAGAAAGTTGTTGTATAATTTTATATGGTTTTAGGCTGTTAAGCGTTAGGCTAAATATTAGATACCAAATGCCACCAATTATTAAATATGCTGCATGTAAAAAAATTGCTGAGCCAGCGAGTGGTGTTTGCATACTGAGCACCATAATTAGCAAAGCAGATAAACCAATGGAAGACACTCTTGCGTTGTAAATGCTTAGCATAGAAAATACAAAACCAAATACAAAAATGATTAAGGCTGTAAAAAGAGCTGAAAAAAGTGCAAAGCTTGTTATAACAAATACAAGCGAAATAATTAATATACAAAACATCATTCCAATTGCACGATGTTTAACTGGTCCGGCACTATCGGTTATACTTACACAAAGCGCACCTGTTGATAAAGCAATACCAATTGGTAGTTTGTTAAAAAATCCAAATAAAAATGCAGGAATAACAATACCAAACGTAATTCTTAAGCCTTCACTAAAAAACCTGCCGTTAATAAAATTTTTATAAGCTCTTGAATTTATCATAGGTTAAAGCACTGAACTGATTCAAATTTAAACTGCTTTTTAATACGGTGGCAATATAATTAGCACATTGAGTTATATCTTTGGCACAGTTTTTAAAGTATGTGTGCTACTAAACTAACTAAAATTAAAAAAACAAGTATGAAACACTTAACAATAATACTATTAGCAACTATCGTTTTCGCTTCGTGCAAAAGCAAAGACAACCTTCAAACCGATAAAAATATCGTAATTATGACTGATACCAGCAGGGCAGCCGGAAGTTATTTAAATGATACTGGTCTGGCTAAAAAGCCGGTTGCAGTAGCACCTGTTGCAGCTGCTCCTGCACCTACAAGAAGAACTACAACAACTAGACAACGTTCAAGTACCAGATATGGTAATTCATCTTCATCAACTACTAACAATAATTCAACAGTTAACAACACGGGGTCAGGTACTTCAACGCCACAGAGAAATAGAAAAGCCGGAATTAGTAAAGGGGCTAAAGGTGCAATTATTGGTGGTGTAGGCGGTGCAGTAATTGGTGGAGTAATCGGAAAAAATGTAAAAGGTGCGGTAATTGGTGGTGCAGTTGGTGCAGCTGGTGGTTACATTATAGGACGTTCAAAAGATAGAAAAGACGGAAGAATACCTTAGTCTTAAATTGTTTAAATTTATAGTTTCAAATTATAAAATCCATTTCTCTTTTAGGAATGGATTTTTCATACAAAAAAAATATAAAAATGTCAGCATGTAATTTTTCAATACCGTTCACTAAATCTGTAACAGAGGTATTAGCAAAAGCAAAAAAAACAGTAGAAGCGCAGGGTGGAAATTTTAGTGGTGATGAAAATGAAGGTAATTTCAATGTAAGTATTTTTGGAAATACAGTAATTGGATCATATGCTTTGAACGGACAGGAATTAAATATTGATATAACTGAAAAACCTTTTTTAGTTCCTTGTAACATGATTGAAAATTTTTTAAAAAGCCAACTTAATTAATTACTTTTTATAAAAAAGTTTATAATTGAAGCACCCTTTCGTGCTTCTTTTTTATTAATTATAAAAGCGTATTTTTACAATGAATTTGGTTTGCTGTTATTAGTTTAGCAGTAATTAAAAGGGAATCCCGTGAAATTCGGGAGCTATCCCCGTAGCTGTAATATCGTTTTACTGACGTAAAAAAAGTTTAAGCATTTATACCACTGTTTAATAAACGGGAAGGTTGTTTAAATACGATAAGCCAGAAGACCTGCCATTTTCAAAATAATCAAAGCTTTCGGGTGAAAGGCTGTAGATGTAACTTAATGCTGCATTTGCATACGCCTGCTCATACCTTAAGCTGTACATTTTAAACAGCTTTTTTTGAAATTTTTATATTTTATATTTTTCACATTACTGTCTGTACTTTGTTTTGGCCAAAAACATGATATACTTAATAATATTCAGGTTTTGGCTAACAGAAAAAAAACTGCCACTAAAAGTTCTACCCCTGTTCAAATATTAAATACTATTGATCCTTCAAAGACGAACAGTATTTCGGTAGCTGATGCATTAAAACATTTTGCAGGAGTTTCTGTAAAAGATTTTGGTGGAATTGGAGGTCTAAAAACCATATCAGTAAGAAGCTTGGGTGCTAACCATACAGGAATATTATATGATGGTATTGCTTTGGGAAATGCACAGGCTGGGCAAATAGATCTTGGTAAGTTTTCCCTTGATAATATTTATGAAATAGTATTGCATAATAGTGGTCCGGCTGATTTGCTTTCAACTGCAAAAGCTTTCTCGTATGCTTCATTATTAACTTTGAAAACTATATCCGGAGTTAACAAAATTGATACTACAAACGCCACTAATTTAAAAATTCAAAGTGGTTCATTTGGTTATATTTCACCTTCCTTGGCGATTCAAAAAAAAATTAATAACCGCTTTAATGTGTCTTTAAGTGCTCAGTATCAAAATGCTATTTCAGATTATCCTTTTATTTCTTACGAAAACAATAAAAGCCGCTTAAGGCGTATTAATTCCGGCATAAATTCATTTAGAATGGAAACAGACGTAGGTTTTCAGGTTAATGAACACAATAAAATTAATTTTAAATCTTATTTCTATAATTCTAAAAGAGGATTGCCTGGAGCTATTGTGTTTTTCAATACGATAAGTAATCAACAGCTTAATGAAAAAGAAATGTTTGTGCAGGGTTCATGGCAAAAATCAGTATCACTAAAAAGTGAAATTCTTTTCAGTAGTAAATATGAGCAGGATTTAAGCTATTATCTTGATCCATCATATCCGAATAATTTCGGAAAATTAGATAATGAATTTCATCAAAAAGAAATTTACCTGTCAGGTGTTTATAGTTATAAGTTTAGCAATAATCTTAAAATAAGTTTTGCAGCTGATGCATTTAATAATAAACTTACCCGGACAGATATTTTTGCCCAGAATTTTGCTACACCAACACGTAATTCCTTACTTAATAATATCGCTTTTCAATTTAAGAAGAATCATTATGAATTTACCGGAAATTTACTTTATACAATAATTAATGAAAAGGTAAAAAAGGGTGAATCTGCAAATAATTTTAATCGCTTTTCAAACGGATTGGCTTTTAGCATACAGCCTTTTAAAACCCTACCATTTCGTACAAGATTATTTTACAAACATATTTTTAGAGCACCTACGTTTAATGATCTGTATTATACTAATGTTGGCAATACAAAACTTCGTCCGGAGTCTGCCAATCAATATAACGTTGGTTTTACCTACGAAAAAGATCAGTTGCTTATTCTTAAACGGAGTTGGATTACAATAGATGCTTATTACAACGAAGTACGGGATAAAATTTTGGCAGCTCCCAGACAAAATCTTTTTCAATGGTCTGTGCAAAATATAGGTAATGTAAAAATAAAAGGTATTGATATTGCCCATCATACAGTATTAAAAGACTGGAAAAATATACAGGTAAATACAGATATTACTTACACCTTTCAACAGGCATTAGATGTAACGGATGCAGCCTCTCCCCTTTACAAAACACAATTATCTTATACTCCAAAACATAGTGGTAGTGGTACTTTAAGCGTTCAGTACAAAAAAATTCTTTTAAATTATAATATTTTATTTTCTTCCTATCGTTATAAGCAGGGGGATCAGGTTTACCAAAATTTATTGGAGCCGTTTACAACCAATGATTTTTCTATTTCTTATTTTTTTAAACAAAAATATGCTTTTTACAAATTAATTTTTGAAGCCAATAATATTTTTAATAAGCAATATGAAATTATAAAGTATTACCCGATGCCTCTTTCAAATTACAGATTAACATTAAATATTTCTTTTAAACAAAAAAAAACCAAATAAGATGAATTTTAGAAAAACCAGTATTGCTTTTGTAAGTGTTTTAACCATTCTCGCAGCCTGTAAAAAAGTGGATGTTCCTGTTGCAGTTGTGCCCGTACTATTGTCGCCTGCTGTGGGAGAATATATTTTAAGTGAAGGAAGTTTTGGGGGCAACAATACAAAATTGGCTTTTTACACAAATAATACAGTTGCGACAATTGGCGATTTCTTTCTGCAACAAAATCCAACCTTAACAGCGGGACTTGGTGAAATCGGTAATGATGCTATTATTTACGGCAGTAAAATGTATGTTGTAATGAATGGTTCTGGAAGAGTAACTGTTTTAAATGCCGCAAGCGCAATCTTAATTAAAAATATTTCTTTCTTAAACAATACTGTAAATAAACAGCCAAGATATGCTGTGGGAGCAAAAGGTAAAGTTTATGTTACATCTTATGATAACACAGTAAGTGTAATTGATACAACATCTCTTGCAATAATAAAATCAATAATCGTGGGTGCAAATCCTGAAGGTATTGCAGCTTCTTCAAATTACTTATATGTAGCAAATTCCGGAGGTTTTAATACAACTCCTGATTCAACTGTATCTGTAATAGACTTAAATACTGAACAGGAAATAAGGAAAATAAAAGTTGGCGTTAATCCTTACAAAATAGAAATTAATACCGCAGGAAATATCTTTGTTAGTGCTTACGGTAACTACGGTAATATACCTGCGTCTATTTCTGTAATTAATGGGTTAACCAATACTATAAGCCTGGATTTAGGTAAAAGTTTTGCTTACTCAAATATTAGAATCTTTGGAGATATTGCTTATTTGTATAATAATTATGGTGGTACAGGAACAGCACAAGTTTATAATACTGCAACAAACACAGTAGTTAGAAATGAATTTATTACTGATAACACTGCTGTACAAACACCTTATGGAGTAAATATTGATGAACAGAATGGAGATGTTTATATTGCTGATGCAGGTAATTTTACGACTGCGGGCAAAGTAATTTGTTTTAACAGTATGGGTGTAAAAAAATTCTCTTTTTCTACAGCACCGGGAATAAATCCAAACAAAATATTATTTAAACGATAAATTATATTTATTAGATTATTTAAATGCCCCGAGTGATTGGGGCATTTTTATTAAATTAATTTTAAAGTTGATTGTAATTTTTATGATATTTTACTGTGTCAAATTTGTTTGCCTAACAGAATATTTATTTTACAACTAAAGACAACGAAATGAACAATTTATTTAAAACCTTAATTGCAGGTTATGGTGCAAAAAAATTAGGTGGCGGCTGTTTCTCTACTGTGATTATTTTTATACTTATTTATTGGGCTCTGGGCACTTGTAATAAACAAACAAATACAGGTAATAGTACACAACAGAGAGCCGGTTATATTCAGCATCAGATAAAGACAAGCAAAAGTTAGTTTACTTGTTGAATTTTTTATTTTTTATTAGCCATGCTGCAGCCTGGTAAAAGGAAGTAGCCATCTTTACCAAACTATCATTTGTGTTGGTAACGGTGGCTGTTCCGGTTTTAAAATCGGGTTTATACTGATTTACTTTTCTTACCGGTGACTGAATTAACAATTGCCCATCTTTAATAAAACCCAAACCCTGATAAGTACTTATAAAAGCTCTTCTTTTGAGTGTAGAAGTCTTAAATATATCCTGTCCAAAAAATTTTGAATTATAACTAAACCCAAGCAATCCAAAAACAGTTGGGGCAATGTCTATTTGTGCAGTTAAATCATTTACCTGCAAAGGCAAAATATTTTTTGGTGAAAATATCAACAACGGAATATGATAACCTGTAACTGGAAGCTGAACGCTACCGGCACTACCGGCACAATGGTCAGCCACAATTACAAAAATGGTACTATCAAACCAAGGCTTTATTACCGCTTCTTTTAAAAATTTATTTATACAATAATCTGTATATTTTACTGCACCGCTTCGTGATTGGGTAGCAGCAGCAATATCAATTCTTCCATCCGGATAGGTGAAAGGACGATGATTTGAGACTGTCATTATATGCGTGAAAAATAATTTTTGTTGCTGATAATTTCTATCAATTATGTTTAGTGCAAGTGTAAACTCATCTTCATCTGAAACACCCCAAATATTTTGATAATGAATGTCTGCGGGCTTTATCACAGTTCTGTCAATAACTTCATAGCCATTACCAATAAAGAAAGCCTGCATATTATCAAAATAACTGTAGCCTCCGTAAATAAACTGGGTGACATAGCCTTTACTTTGAAATACTGAACCTATAGTAAACATATTGGCATTATCAGGTCGCTTAATAATGCTTTGCCCGGGCACAGGGGGTAAAGATAAAGTCAATGCTTCCAGTCCTCTAACCGTTCTTGTACCCGATGCATAAAGGTTTGTAAAAAATAAACTTTTATCTGCGAGAGAATCTAAGTACGGCGTTATGTTTTCAGTGCTGCCAAAATGCTGCATAAAACTTGCACTTAAACTTTCAACACTTATCATTACGACATTTAATTTTTTTTCGGCTTTGCCGGAAATTATTTTTCTTTCAATGTTATAAGCATCATTTGTAGTAAAAGTGCTGTTGCTGTCGCCAAGTTGTTCTTTAACAATTTTAAAAGCTTCGCTATCAGGTATCGTTTTATAAAATTTGTAAAAATCTAGATCATTGTTTTTAAAGGCTACGCCAAACTGGTAAATTCCATTTCCTGCAAGCTCATTGGCAAATTCATTTTTGCTAAAGTGATGCCATTTCTCCTGAACGGTAAAATAAAAAACTATCGGCAAAGCTAATAACAGCAATGCTTTCCAGGTTCTTTGTTGTATGCTTTCGCAGATGTAGGCCCAATGTGTAATTATTTTTCTTATTAAAAATAGTAAAGCAAACACAACAATTAAAAGTATAGTAACAATTAAATATATAGGGTACGATTCTTTGATATTGCCTATCACTTCATTTGTGTAAATAAGATAATCTACTGCTATAAAATTATATCGTGTAGAAAACTCTTCCCAGAAAAACCATTCGCTTACTGTATTAAAAATGATCATCATTAATGTAACCAGCAGCATTATATCTATTAAAACTATTCTTATTTTAGCTCTTGTAGCAGTACTTACAAAAGCCATAAAAACATACAAAGCAAAACGAAAAATAATATAATAAAGAAGGATTTTAAAAACCAGTGCATTAAATTCTTTAGGAATAATATTGGTAAATATTAATAATCCGATTACAATGATAAATACTGCTATTATCAAAGGGATCATTTTTTTGCGGTAGATCAAATCATTTTGCAACCAAACGTAAACTACAAAAGGAACTATGGCAAATAAGGCAACAGAAATATCATATAAAATTCCTACCACAAAGGAACCTGCATATTCTCCCAAATTCATACGTGCATTTAACCCGGATTGAAACATGAGTGCTAACCGAAGCAAAACTGAAACAGCTATAAAAATTATAAAAACAAAACCGACAGGGAAAAATTTTTTACTAAAAATATTAATCAACTTTTTTAGGCTTTTAGGTTATCTGAAATCAAATAATTGAAGCAAGTTAACCACTTAAAAAATATTCTGTTTTAATATCTGTATTTAATTAAAAAGCCGGATGTTTTTACACCCGGCTTTAAATTATCTAATTAAATTTTTTAAAAACTTTCTTTCTTTTCTTCCATCCATTTATTTCTTCCCCAGTTTTTTATTACATGTTTTTCGCTGTGGTATGATGATCTTACCAAAGGTCCACTTTCCACATAATCCAATCCTAACTGGTAACCTATTTCTCTGTATTCTGCAAACTCATCAGGATGAATAAATCTTTCTACAGCCAAATGTTTTTTTGTAGGCTGTAGGTACTGGCCAATAGTAACAACATCTACCCCACTGTTATATAAATCTTTCAATGTTTGAACAACTTCTTCTTTAGCTTCTCCCAAACCTAACATTATACCGCTTTTAGTACGCATGCCGCCTTCTTTTAAAATTTTTAAAGTCTCCATGCTCTGCCAATATTTGGCTTGTATGCGAACCTGTTTCGTAAGCCTTTCAGTTGTTTCAATGTTGTGGCTTACTACATGTGGTGCAGCATCTATTATTCTTTGAATGTTGTGCTTTTCAGCTTTAAAGTCTGGTATTAGTGTTTCTAAAGTTGTATCAGGATTTAAAGCGTAAACAGCTTTAATGGTATTTTCCCAAATAATGCTTCCACCATCTTTTAGTTCATCTCTATCAACAGAAGTAATAACTGCATGTTTTACTTTCATTAAATGAATAGCCTCTGCAACACGTTGTGGTTCGTCCCAATCCACTGCGTCAGGTCTTCCTGTTGCTACAGCACAAAACCCACAACTGCGTGTACATATGTTTCCAAGAATCATGAATGTTGCAGTGCCCGCACCCCAACATTCACCCATGTTAGGGCAATTTCCACTCTCGCAGATTGTATGAAGTTTATGGGTGTCTACCAGATTTCTAACATGCTTGTATTCTTCGCCAATAGGAAGTTTTACACGTAGCCAATTTGGTTTTTTTATTTTTTGTTCTTCTGTTGATATATTGGAATCCATACTTGGGTTATAATTTCATTATGCGCAAAGATACAGCGGATGCACTATTTTCTTTTGCCAAACATAATCGTTACGTATGCTGAAAAGAAAAACTTTTCGTGTTTGGTAAAAGCCATTTGAGGAATTGCTTTGCTGTAAACTTCTGCTACTACGCCAACTTCCAGCGCATTAATCATTTCATTATATTTTCCGTAATCAAAACGCAAACCGGCTTTTGCATATGCACCTGGTGTTACTTTTAATTTATTAAAACCGGTGCCAAAGTTTGGTCCACTTACAGGGTCTTGAGTTAAAAACCTTGTGCTGTCATCTGCTAAACCTTTAAAAATTTGTATGCCTGCACTGTCGTAACCCAGTAAATATGGTCTTAACAAACCAACAGTTATACCTCCGCCAACATTTCCACTTATGCTTACACCATTTTTATTGCCTTTGTTACCCAACAAAAATTGTTGCTGTACCCCTAATTTTATGGGATAGAAATAATTAATCTTTCCATAAATAAATGGTCCTGCGTTACTGCTTTGGCTAAATTGTTTTTCTTCTTTTGGATGTTTTCTTTCAGAAATATCCAGCTGAAAAAGCAAAGCTTTTTTTACAGACTGAGCCCTGCCGATTTCCAAAAAACCACCATATCCATCCGTTGTAAGTTTAATTCCACCTAAAAAATGTTTATTGTAAGTAATAACACCTTCTTCTTCCTGCCTCGCAATTGCAGTTATTCTTTCTTTACGTATTTCTTTTTTTTGTTCTTTTGCACTTTTAGTTTTTTCTTGTGCCATTAATTGGACAGAAACGGATAAGACGAGGAGCGAAAAAAATATTTTCTTCATGTAGAATATTTATCTGAGTAAATTTATACAAAAATATACTGTTAGCACCGAGTATTGCGTAATTTAATCCTGACAAAATCAAAATAAAATCTTAAAGTATGACTGCAAATATAATTTATAAAGGTACACTTAGATGTGAGGCAAAACACCTGCAAAGTGGAAGTGTAATAGAAACGGATGCACCAACGGATAACCGTGGAAAAGGGGAGCGTTTTAGCCCTACTGACCTTTTGTGTGTATCGCTTGCAACCTGTATTGCAACTACGATGGGTATTAAAGCAGATGATATGAAAATTAACCTTAATGATACAACTATTGAAGTAACAAAACACATGCTGCCTGACCCAAGGAGAGTAGCAAAAATTGAAGTAAAATTAAATATGCCTTCCACACTTCAGTTAGATGAAAAAGATAAAACTATTTTAGAAAGAGTTGGAAATAATTGCCCCGTAACCAAAAGCCTCCATCCAGATTTGGAAGTAAATATTGAATACATTTGGTAACCCTTAATTAACGGTTTCTTTTTTTAAAATACTGTTGCCTACCGCACAATCCAGACACCTTTTTTTGTCGCAGTATTTATTTTTTAACTGAATAATTACCTGAGAATCGAAGGCGGATTTATTTTCAATACCCAGTTCTGCAAAACCTTTTGTAATAAAATTCTGTTCAGGTAATAATTGCGACGCCCACAACAATGCTTTTTCTTTATAATGTTCAGCATTGTTGTACCAGCCATATGCGTATAAAAATGGCAAAACAGTATTCACAATGATATTTTGAATCATTTGCCTGCCAAGTGTTTTCTTTTTAAAAACAGTTTCATCATCAAATAAATAATGATAATGCCAGTAGTCGTTTGCAGCTACATCAAATAACTTTTCTACATTTTTTAAATTAGTTGATTCTTTAATGATTGAAAATAAATGACTGCTGTTATTTACTAACGAAGCTAATTGAGACAATCTTATTGTAGGAAAATTTGCCGGCCGCATGCGTAAAAAATGAATGGGGATATGCGTTGGCTGAAGATTATATTTCTTTTGAAGAAACCTGTATTCTTTTTGTAACATTAGGGCATAATCATCATTAAAATCTTTGTTTAAAAGCCCGCATTGCCCCATCAGCATTGCTTCCAGCTGATGAAGTTGATTTTTATGTTTTGCCAACATACTAATGGGAATAGATTCGGCCATACTTTCAAAGGCATCGCTGTTTATTTTAATTCCGAAATTTTTAGCCAGTAACTGCCAGAATATTTCTTCCCAATGGTTATTGTATTTTTTTAATTTTTCTGAAATGATTGCAGCTTTTTCCTGTAACCTTTCCACCATCAATCTTTCTTTCCATGCTGTGAAAGTAAAAGGATTAACGGTTGCAATCTGTTCCTCGCAAGGAATAAAATTGCGGTTCATCATTAGTTTTTCATACGTAGTAAGCAATAGACTTGTGACCCTACTGTTTAATTCAAGTGTAGGTATATCAACAGCTAATGTTTTATCGTTCGTCCATACTACATGTAAAATTACATTGTTATAATTACTGTCGCTGCTGTGTTTGTGTAAAGTCCATTCGCCTGCGTTTATGTGTATCTCAATACTTCCGGCAAGAGTAGTATCTGCAATTTTAATTCTGGCATTTAAAAAATCCGGTCCTTGGTTGCTGTTGTGAAAACCTGGATGGATGATCTGTATTTCTTCTCCTTTACTAGAAATTAAATTGCTTTTATTGTAATACTGAAACTGCCATATAAATTGAAGAAGTTGTTCGGTCATAAACAAATTATTAACCAAATGTAATATATTATATGATAAGATTTAGGATATAGATGTTGTGGTTGGTGGGGTATTTTATTTAAAAGAAAATTGCTGTAAAGCCTCTACTACCCTGCTTATTGGCAGACCCATTACATTGTAGAAATCACCATTAATATTTTTAATTCCCACGGCTCCTATCCATTCCTGTATGGCATATGCACCGGCTTTATCAAAAGGCTTATACTTACTTACGTAGTATTTAATTTGTGTTTGTGTAAGGCTGTGAAATGTAACATCAGTTACATCAGCGAAAAAAATTTCTTTCGTTTTTTGAACCATGTAAACTCCCGTTATAACGCTGTGTTTATTTCCTGAAAGTTTAGAAATAATATTAACAGCATCCTCTTCATTTATTGGTTTACCAATTACTTCCCCATCACAAATTACGATGGTATCAGCCGCAATAATTATTTTATCTGTTGTGTTTTGATGAGCTACGGCAAGTGCTTTGTTTCTGGCAATGTGTATGGCAATCTCTTCAAAAGATAAATCTGCTGGGTAACTTTCATCTGTATCTGCAATAATAACATCAAAATCAATTTCTGCTAAATGCAATAATTCTCTTCGCCTTGGCGATTGTGAAGCAAGTATTATTTTTTGATTGAACATTATAAAATGAATTTTACAAACAACATAGATAATATTCCTGCAAGCATTACAAGTTTTACAATATTACTCAACGAATGGTAATGTATAGAACTAGAAGCTTTATATAGTTTGAGAAGTAAAATAACTAAGGGCAAAACAGTAAAAAAAAGAATATAAACAGCTGCCCACCACCACCCGGATTGCCATGCATATAATTGTAAAACTGCAAGTATTGAAATGCAAACAAATATCCAGACAGCCGTAAATATTTTTGCTGCGGGCACTCCCCACAAAATTGGCATAGTTGTACAATTATATTTTCTATCGCCTTCCATATCTTCTAAATCCTTAATTACTTCTCTTATTAAAGTCATAATAAATGCAAAAGATGTGTACAGCAAAGTAAATTTAAAAAACCTGCGAACATTTAAAGTTGAAACTGCTGAAGACCAACCTTGGAGTGAAAATATTTCTGCCCCGCCAAAAAGATAAACTACTAAAATAACCCAACCTGTAAGAGCAGCAATGATGAAATTACCAGATAAAAGTTTTCTTTTAAATGTAGTTGAATAAAATAAGAGAATGGCAACACAAAAAACATTTACCAATGTAATAAGCCATTCGCCTGTTTTTAGACTTACGTAAAAACTTAGCATAACACCTATTGCAGAAAGTAATAAATGCCAAACAATAGCCCATCGCCTTTTTATAAATTTGTTAATGACAATTTTTTGTGGCTTATTTATTATGTCAATCTGAATATCAAAATAATCATTAATAATATAGCCTGCTGCTGCAATAAAGATTGATGCTGCCATTAAAATAAAGAAAAGAAACTGGTTATTTTTTGTCGGGAAATTTACGAGCAACGGCGTATAAATACAATAATAAAAAAGCGCCTGCGTTATGGCAATAAAAATGAGATTGGGCCATCTTATTAACCTGAAAAATGCAATTACTAACTTCATTTATTGTATTATCAGGTAAAAGATTTATTGTTTACATGGAAGATAAAGTATTAGGTTCATTCCAATGACCATTAAGTTTTAAAACTTTTTCAATTACATCTCTCACACATCCTTTGCCGCCTAAAGCAGGAGAAATGTAATGAGCAATACTTTTTATTTCGGAAACTGCATCTGCAGGTGCACAGGCTACTCCGGCTTCTTTCATTGGTAAAAGATCGGGTAGATCATCACCCATATATAAGACCTCTTCTTTTTTTAAACGATGCTCTGCAATAAAATTTAAAAAAAGATTCTTCTTATCAGGCACGCCAAGAAAAATATGTTGTATACCTAATTTTTGGAGCCTAATTTTTACAGCGCAGGAGTTGCCGCCTGATAAAATTAAAATAACGTAACCATGCTTTATTGCGAGTTGTAAAGCATACCCATCTTTTGTGTTCATTTGCCTTGCCATTTCGCCATTGTCGAGTAAAATGAGTGAGCCATCTGTAAGTACGCCATCCACATCAAAAACAAACAGCTTTATGTTTTTTAAAAGGGATAAAACATTCATACTTTTTTATTTTTGGTTATCTCTCCACTCGTAAACCCATGTACTTTGTATCATTTCTAAATGACCTTCATTGCTTTCTTCTCTTGTGCCAACAAAACTTGGAATTTCCAATATCCAGTTTAAAAGATCTGTAAAACGAAGCCTGTAAATTTTGCCCTCATTAAAATCATCTCCAAATTTCTCGTATAATTTAATAGCTATATCTTCGTAGTCGTTCCAATGTATGGGTAATTCAAAACTCATAAAAATGTGTGCTTATATTTTAAATTAATGCTATTAATTATTCCCCTAAAAACTGTGATTGATCAGGTAGTGTAACTTTAATTACTCCTCCATCTTCTACTAAAACACATTGGCATCCCAGCCTGGAGTTTAATCTGGGATTAATAGCTCTGTCAATAAAATCTTCTTCCCTGTCACTAATTTCTTCAATTAAACCTTCTCCTTTATCTACATATAAATGGCAGGTACTGCATGCGCAAACCCCACCGCAGTTGTGGTGCAGATCAATGTTGTTTTTTAAGGCAACTTCTAAAATAGACTGTCCTGATGAAACATTGGAAACTGTTATTGGATCTAAACCCTTTTGTTCAAAATTAAAAGTAATGCTATACATGATGCTGTTTTCGGAGTGCAAACCTACTGTAAATTAGCTGTTATCAAAAATATCGAACAATAAAACTATACTATCCGTAAAATTTAATTGCTATTTTGCAAGCTCATAAAATTCTAAAAAATGAAATTTTATTCTTCTGTAATTTTAATAATATTTTTTTCAGTAGTGTTTTTAAGTTGCAAAGATAGCAAGGAAAAACCTCCACCTCCGCCGCCATTGGTAAAAAAAGAAACTGTTACAAATAATAAAACTGAAATACCACAGAAAGGTCCAATTATTAATATAGTCGATACTGTTGAGATTAAGAGAATTGTGCTTTGCGTTAAAGACAGTTCAGCCACAAGCGCATATATGAGTACAAAACTTAGTAATATCTACAATAAAAAAATCCCTGATGCAATTGCAGCTGCAAAATTAAAAAGAGCTGGTCAGCCAATGGCATGGTATAAATCGCAAAAAGCACCTTTCTTTTTTGAAGTTGGTATACCCGTAGATAAAGTTCCTGTAAAAATGGCCAAAGGTTTTTTTATAAAAAAGACCGGTGGCGACAGTGCATTGGTAGCCCATTTTTTTGGTCCTAATGTAATGACTAATATTGGTTATGATGCTGTAACAGAAATGTTGAAGGAACGAAACAGAAAAAAAGCTGCGCCGGCTTATGAAATTTATATTGATAATCCATTTGAAGTTAAAAAAGGGAAAACTGATCCATATAAACAACAGACAGATATTGTGATGCCCTACAAATAAATTAATTTATTTTTTTCTACCTCCCAACCACCATTTATAAAATGAAGGAAACCATTTGCGCCAGGTTTGCTCATTGTGTGCACCATTTGCATCTGTATTAAATGAAAAATCATTTTTTACATTTTTTGTAATATTATTTTTTATCTTTTTCATGTCAGGTATCATATCGCTGTTTTCTTTTTCACCGGCGTAGAACCAATAACGGGCTGCTGTTTTTTTTGTTAACGACTTTGTCAATTGGTCTATAGAAGGTGCTATCCAATATGCAGGGGAAAAAATGCCAGCTGTGCCAAAAGTTTCGGGATGTTTTAAAACTGCATATGTACTTATTAAACCCCCTAAGCTACTGCCGGCAATAGCTGTATTTGATTTACCTTTTTTTGTTCTGTATTTTTTATCAATAAATGGTTTTAATGTAGTTGCTAAAAAATCAACATATTTCTCTCCTTCTGCTGCTCCGTATTTGGTATTGTCTTCAAAATTATATTCAGTTATCCTCTTCTCATTACCATGGTCTATTGCTACAACAATTGCATATTTACCTGTTTGTTTTTGGAGCGTGTCAAGTGCCTCATCAATTCCCCATTCACCAAACGGAGCAATGTGTTCATCAAATAAATTCTGTCCGTCATGCATATAAAGTACAGGATAACGCTCGTTTGAATTTTTATAACTTGAAGGAAGATAAATAGAGATTTTTCTGTAACGGGCCAGTTCAGGAATGTAAAAGGAATCTGTTATTTGGTATACGTTGTTGCTCGCCGTATGTTTTTTTGGTAGGAAGGGTTGATTTTTCCAACCATAAATATTTACCTGTATCGAGGAACCCTTATCAATTTCTAATGTGTGATTACCTACATTTTCTCCGGTTGCTGTAACTTCTACTTTATCCCACTCTCCCTGTGTAAATTTATAATTGAAAGTGCCACCGGGTAAATCCTTTAAAAGGATTTCCCATTTGTTGGAATCTGATTTTTGTAAAGCATATTTAGCTTCTCCGGGATTCCAACTATTAAACGTACCGGTTATAAAAATCTTTGTGGCTTTTTGCTTGGACAAATCATTTAGAATTATTTTTATGTTGTTTTGGCGATAAACATTTAAGTTCCAAAATAAAATAAATAACATCCAGCTTTTGTTCTCCAAAACTTTAAATTTTATGGTTTTAAAAGAGATGTTTTAATCATTCATAATTCCGTCAGACAGTCTCATGTAAAGTGTACGTAATTTAGGATAGTCAATCAGCAATCGCAGATGTTTATCGAGTGTTGTAATATCACCTCTAACTGCAGGGCCTGTTTGCATACTCCTTGGTGAGTGATATTGCACCTTTTCAGAAGTTTGTTTTATTAGGGGCAACAACAATTTAAAGTCAACCTTTTCATCAGTACAAAATTTTTCAGCTACGCTAAAAAGATAGTTGGTAAAATTATTTACAATAACTGCAGAGGTATGAAGCCTAAGGCGCTCTTCAGCTGTTTGAACAACTACTGTTTTACTTAAAGTTTCAGCAAATGTTTTTATAAATATCATTGTTTCATCATTATTACCTTCTATTAAGAAGGGGATTTCAGGAATGATCTCCATTTCTTTTTTTAAACTTTGAAGTGGGTATAACACGCCAAAGTTTGAGGACATGTTTTGTAATACTTTCATATCGCATGAACCTGCTGTATGCATAACATGCACATTTCCAAAATTGATATTAAAAATAGCTTCTGGCAATGAATTATCGGAAAGGGCAACAATTACAAGATCAGTATTTTTATTGGGCTGCTCATTAAAATTTACCAGTTCACATTTAAATTTCCTGGCAAACTCCTCGCCTGAAATTTTATTTCGGGCAATTACCTGTTGTATGTTGTGCCCTTTGTTTGTGCATAGCCTACCCAATACAGTAGCTACATTACCACAACCAACAAAAGTTATTTTCATTTAAGTATTGATTAAAGTACGGAGTGATTAAAAATTTTAAAAACAATTCTTGTTATAATAAAATACGTAATTAAATATATACATATGATTGCCAAAAAAATCAATTAAATCAGCAATTTTTCATTTTTCATTTAATATTGCACAAACTTTGTAGCTTGAATATCCGTAAGGTTATGCAAGTATGAGAGAAATAAGCTTAAGAGGAATATAAAAAATATTATGGCTAAAAATTTATTAATCGTGGAATCTCCGGCAAAAGCTAAAACCATAGAAGCAATTCTTGGTAAAGACTTTGAGGTGAAAAGTTGTTTCGGTCATATAAGAGATTTGGATAAAAATGATATGGGTATTGACGTAAACAATAATTTTGTACCCAAATATATTATTCCTGCTGATAAAGACAGGGTGGTAAAAGATTTAATCAGCGCTGCTAAAAAATCAGATGAAGTTTGGCTGGCGTCTGATGAGGACCGGGAAGGTGAAGCTATCAGCTGGCATTTGGCTGAGGTTTTAAAACTGGATCCTAAAACAACCAAGCGTATTGTTTTCCATGAAATTACAAAGCCGGCTATACAAAAAGCTGTTGCTAACCCGAGGCTGATCAATATGAATCTTGTAAATGCTCAGCAGGCAAGAAGAGTTGTAGACAGGATTGTGGGTTTTGAATTAAGCCCGGTACTCTGGAAAAAAATTGGTATGCAGGGTGGTTTAAGTGCCGGTCGTGTACAAAGTGTAGCTGTAAAACTTATTGCAGAAAAAGAAAGAGAAATAAACCAGTTTAATGCCGTAAGCAGTTTTAAAATTGAGGCAATGCTTGGTGCTACAGACCTTAATGAACGCACCTTGAATTTTAAAGCAGAAGGGTCAAAATTTGACCAGCAGGATAACGCTGAACAGTTCTTACAAACATGTATTGGGGCAGATTATACGGTAAAAGATATTCAGGTAAAGCCGGGTAAGCGCACACCTGCAGCGCCATTTACAACTTCTACTTTGCAACAGGAAGCAAGTAGAAAACTTGGCTACGGTGTAAGTAAGACTATGCTGCTTGCTCAAAAATTATACGAAAGCGGAAAGATAACTTATATGAGAACAGATAGTGTTAACCTTGGGGAAACGGCCATGGATGCTATTAAAAAAGAAGTTAACAGTAGCTTTGGCGATAAATATCTGCAGGTAAGGAAATATAAAAATAAAAATGAAAGTGCACAGGAAGCTCATGAAGCTATCCGCCCGACTTACATGGATGCACGTGCAGTAGCAGACCAGGAGCTTAACCGTTTGTATGAATTAATTTGGAAACGTACTATTGCTTCTCAAATGAGTGATGCCATATTTGAAAAGACAACAGCAAAAATTGAAATAAGTACAAATAAACAGGATTTAAGTGCCAGTGGTGAAGTATTAAAATTTGATGGTTTCTTAAAAGTCTATTTAGAAAGTACGGATGATGAAGAAGAAAATGAAAATGAAGAAGGTGAAAGCAGGTTGCCGAATTTAACAGTAGGACAAAAACTTGCATTCAGAGAAATGACTGGGTCAGAAAGATTTACAAGACCTGGCGCACGTTACACAGAAGCATCATTGGTAAAAAAACTGGAGGAGTTGGGTATTGGCAGACCTAGTACTTATGCACCCACGATATCAACCATTGCAAAAAGAAACTATGTAATAAAGAAGGATAAAGAACCAACAAAAAGAACAGTGCGTTTAGTTATTTTAAAAAATAATACCATAACCAAAACAGCATCTCTAGAAAATACCGGTGCCGAAAAAGGAAAATTATTTCCGACAGATTTAGGACTTGTTGTAACAGATTTTTTAAGCGAGCATTTTAAAAGGATAATGGATTATTCTTTTACTGCAAATATTGAGGAAGAATTTGATGCAATCGCTGATGGAAAAATGGTATGGAATAAAATGGTTGGAGATTGGTATATTCCTTTTCATACCGGAGTTGAATATACTTTGGAGACTGCAGAAAGAGCAAAAGGAGAAAGAATTTTAGGTGCTGATGAGGCAACGGGAAAACCTATAAGTGCTCGTATGGGCCGCTTTGGTCCCATGGTGCAGATTGGTGCCCAAACTGACGAAGAGAAGCCAAGGTTTGCAAAACTTACTGCACAGCAAAGTATAGAAACCATAACGCTTGATGAAGCTTTGGAACTGTTTAAACTAGGTACACCATTAGGCGAATATGAAGGACAGGATGTTACAACGGGTATTGGCAGATTTGGGCCTTATGTAAAATTTGGAGATGCATTTATTTCTATGCCGAAAGGTGAACAGGCTGCCTCGGTTGATATGAACAGAGCTATAGAAATTATCATAGCAAAAAGAGTGGAAGATGCGCCGATAGCCCATTATGAAGAAAAGCCAATAACAAAGGGTAAGGGTAGATTTGGTCCATTTATAAAGTGGAATGATATGTATATAAATATACCCCGGGCATACGATTTTGATATACTTACACAACAGGATTGTAATGAATTAATAGAAAAGAAATTAGAAAAAGAGTCAAACCGTATCATTCAAAACTGGCCTGAAGAAAAAATTACTTTAGAAAACGGGCAATGGGGGCCAATTATAAAATTTAATAAAAAGAAGCTGAAGGTGATTGGTGCCGGTGCTAACGGAAAATATTCAGTTGAAGAACTTGCTGTTATTGATTTCGACAGCATTAAAAAAATGATACTTATACAAGACCCAAAAGCTTTTGATAAAAAAGCTCCGGCAAAAAAGAAAGCAGCAACAAAATCAGCAACAAAAAAAGCTGCTCCTAAAAAAGCAGCCACCAGAAAATAATAATGGTCTCTTTAAAATATATCCTTACCAAAGATGACTACATCAAATTTTACACACATGTTTTTTGGGAAGAAGGTAAAAAGAAACGCATGGTAAATTTTTTAAAACAGGGAGGTTTTTTAATTACTTTTTTAATTGTGCTTTATTTTGCGGGAGGTTTGGGCTCATTTAATAATTTTTCTATTGCAATTTATAGTCTTATTTTTTTATCCACTTTACTCCCAATAATCAGCGGCAGATCTTCTATTATCAGAAGTGCTGAAAAAATAGCTGACAATCCTGACAACGATTCTTTGTTTACAGAATATAATCTTACTGCCATTGACAGTGAACTATTGATTAAAACTGAATTTACTGAAACAAAATATTACTGGAAATCCATCATAAAAAAAACGGAAACGGATACGCATTATTTCTTATTTGAAAATTCTTTGCAGGCAATTATAATTCCTAAAAGTGCTTGTAAAAGTGAAGAAGAAAAATTAGCTTTGAATAAAGTTCTTTCCAGAAATTTATCGCTGGATGCTGAATTTAATCAAATACAAAACTGATGCAGGAAAATAAAGAAATACAGGCACTGCTAAAACTGATTGACGATCCTGATGAAATTGTTTATGAAACAGTCAGTAATAAAATAATTTCTTTCGGCAAAGATATTATTCCAAATCTTGAAAATTATAGCGAAACCTTTGTAAATGCTGCGCTTCAGGACAGAATTGAATCTCTAATAAAACGATTACATTTCGAAGATATTAAAGAGGATTTTTTAAAATGGTCTTCCGGTACTGCCGATTTATTGGCAGGTTGTTTATTACTCTCAAAATATGTTCATCCAAATATGGATGCAACAGTTATTTTTAAGGAAATCGAAAAATTAAGAAGAAATATCTGGCTGGAAATGAACAGCTATCTCACTCCAATGGAACAGATAAATGTTATTGGAAGTATTGTATATAATTACTACAAGCAAAAAGGAATAGAAATTAATTATGAAAATGCTGACGGATTTCTTTTAAATAAAACGCTTGAACTGCGCAAGGGAAACGCTTTTGGTAATGGCACGCTTCTGCTCATACTTTGCGGTTTACTCGATGTTCCTGTTTATGCAATAAATATTCCGAAACAATTTATACTTGGCTATTTTGACCAGCATTACGATGTATTAAACCCGAAAGGACATGCTTCTGAGAAAATTAAATTTTACATAGATCCTGTAAACGGACAAATGTACTCTCATAAAGATGTAGAAAATTATTTTAAGAAAATGTCCCTACCTCCTACTTCCTCCTTTTTTAAACCATTTGATAATAAATCAATCATGGTTTTAATGTTATCAGAATTGAAAAAGTGTTTTGAAAACGAGGCCCAATATCTAAAAATAAAAGAGATAAATTCTCTTATAGAAATGTTGGAATTATGATCTACCATATAACGACCAAACAGCAGTGGAAATCAGCTCAGGAAAAAGGTTTTTTTGATGAACCTTCTTTGCATACTGAAGGGTTTATACACAATAGTACAGAAGCTCAGGTAACCGGCGTTTTAGAAAGATATTATGAAGGCAAGGCAGATCTTTTATTAATGTATATTGATGAAACAAAATTAGAGGCTGAATTAAAATATGAATTGGCATCCTCTGTTAATGAATTTTTTCCACATGTATTTGGAAATATAAATTTAGACGCTGTTGTAAAAACCACCAAAATATGATTTCTTGGGAAGATTTTGAAAAGCTGGATATGCGCACGGGTACAATACTTGAAGCCCAGCTTTTTGTAAAAGCAAAAAAGCCCGCCTATAAACTGAAAATAGATTTTGGAAAAGAAGGTATAAAAAATTCATCTGCACAAATAACAACTCTGTATGAAATAAATGAATTGATTGGCAAACAAATTATTGCTGTAATTAATTTCCCGTCAAAACAAATAGCAGATTTTATAAGTGAATGCCTGGTACTCGGTGTTTACAATAAAAACAAAGATGTTATTTTATTACAACCGGAAAGACAAACTGATAATGGTAATAAAATTGGATAATTGCAACCGTAAAAAAGGTTATTTCATACTCTCGCTGCCAAAAGAAAAAGGTAAAAGTTGAGAGGCACTTTCAATAACAATAACTTTCCCCTCCATACCTGATAATATTAATCGCATTGGCTGATTTGTGCGTGCTTCATATTCTGCAAGACTTTGCCTGCAAATGCCACATGGCGAAATCGGGATATTGCTATTTCCTGTTCTAGAAAGATTATTATAACTTATTGCCATCGTTTTAATGGGTACATCGGTTTGTATCATACTTGCAGATGCTAGCAGTACTCGCTCTGCACAAATTCCTACAGGGTAAGATGCGTTCTCCTGGTTGGTACCGTAAACTTTTTCTCCATTATTAAAAAGTGCTGCTGCACCAACTAAAAAATTACTGTAAGGAGCATAGGCTTTTTGTGTTGTTTTTCTGGCTTCTTCCAGTAAGGCTGTATCTTCTTTGTTAAGCTCGCTTATATCATCAAATATTTCAAAACCAAAACTATGTTGTTGCTGCATTTTTTATTTTTATTTAAACATTTAAATGACATCATTTTTAAACTTATTGTCAAATTAAAAATTAAAAGTAATTGAGACAAAAAATCCCCTCTGCGTTTAGCTGAGAGGATTTTCCTATTCAGATGAAGTTAAGCAATTTTTATAAATTATTTAATGCTGTTAAATAATCGTTTCCACCTCGGTCCGTTTTCCCAACTAAACCAAATAAGAGAGGCTTTTCCTACAACATGATCTTCTGGGACAAAACCCCAATATCTGCTGTCAAGAGAATTATGTCTGTTGTCTCCCATCATCCAAAAATAATTCATTTTAAATGTGTAGGAAGTTGCAGCAACATCATTAATAAAATACTGACCGTTTCTGTTTTCAAATTTATTGCCTTCATAAACTTGAATACAACGCTGGTAGCGGATTAGATTATCCGGTGTTAATTGAATAGTTGAACCTTTTTGTGGAATTGTTAATGGACCATAATTATCAGCAGACCAGCGACTGGTAGTATCGTAATAAGGGAAAAGTTGTTTGTCGGGTGACATGATATAATCAGTAATGCTGTAACCAGCAGGGAGTTTTAATTTTGGCTTTTCTTCGTTGGTTATATTAACCAGCCAATTTGATTGATCAATTTGCCTAACATCAAATTGATCAATTCGTGCATAAATTCCCATTGCAGCAAGAGTTTCCTTATCTACAAAACTGTTGGCAGGTACTGTCATTACTGAATATCTTTCAGACTCAGAAAAAGCAGGTTGTGGCTGACCATTAATAATAACTTTTCCATTTGCAACCTGTAATACATCGCCACCAATGGCTACACATCTTTTAATAAAATTTTCTCTTTTATCTACAGGCCTTGTAATAATATCTGAGCCATACCGGTTCCATGTTTCTTCTCTACCAATATCTCTTTCTACCTGGTAATAAGTGGTCTGGCTTCCAAATTGCTGGTCTTTGTCATTGATCAACGTATCATTAACCGGAAAATTAAAAACAACTACGTCATTTCTTTTTACTGGTGATGCCAACCATCTTGTATATGGAATATGAATTGCTTCTGAATAAGATTTTACAGGAACAAAAGGCATTGTGTGGTGCACAAAAGGCATTGCAATCGGAGTGTTTGGAATTCGGGGACCGTAAGAAAATTTACTCACAAATAAAAAGTCATTTACCAGTAATGTTTTTTCCATTGACGGCGTTGGAATGGTATAAGCCTCAAAAACAAATGTGCGTATAATAGTTGCGGCTACCACTGCAAATGCAGCAGCATCTATCCATTCCCGTGAACCTGATTTTTTGTAATTGTCTACCACTTTTTTGCCTGCATATCTTTCATTTGCAGAAAAACCCAAATAAGGAAAATAGATAAATGGAAGAAAGACGGCAGCTGCATGATGCCCTAAGCCAAACCTTCCAAAATATTCTGTAAATTTTATTGTAATCCAGATGGTGATGAATGTTCCGGCTACTGGAATAAACTGTGCATAAAACCACCATTTTTGCAACTCCATTTTTTCTACCATACACCAGGTGTTGTAAAATGGAACAAGTGCTTTCCAAGGTTCAATACCCGCTTTTTTAAACATTCCGTACATACCAACATGCCAGCCAATCGCAGACACTATAAAAATTAACCAACCAATACTCATAAACAGGGTTTTATTAGCTTCAAAAGTAATATTTGAAAATTACAATAGAAGAGATTTAACATTTAAATAGTTGCAGTCTGTTTAAAACTAAGGAGCAGCATAGGTTTTTACATCATCAGCGGTTATTGTTTTGCCTCCCATTATTATCAATCTTTCAATAACATTTCTCAGTTCTCTTATATTACCCCCCCAGTTATAACTTTTTAAAATGGCCATTGCATCTTTGTCAATTTCCTTTTTTGGCTGACCATATTCCGCTGCAATTATTTTAGTAAAGTGTACTGCAAGTTTAGGAATATCATCCTGCCTTTCTTTTAAAGAAGGAACATGAATAATAATTACACCGAGTCTGTGATAAAGATCCAACCTAAAATTTTTGTCGTCCACTTCTTTTAATAGATCTTTATTTGTAGCAGCTACTACCCTTACATCAACACTAATATCTTTATCTGCTCCTACCCTTGTAATTTTTCCTTCCTGCAATGCACGCAATACTTTTGCCTGTGCATTTAAACTCATATCGCCTATTTCATCTAAAAATAAAGTTCCACCGTTTGCCTGTTCAAATTTTCCAATACGTTGTTTAATGGCAGATGTAAAAGAACCTTTTTCATGACCGAATAATTCACTCTCAATTAATTCTCCTGGAATAGCTGCACAGTTTACTTCAACCATTGGTCCTGTGTTGCGGTTGCTTTTTTCATGAATCCATCTGGCCACCAGTTCTTTGCCTACACCATTTTCACCGGTTATTAAAACACGTGCATCAGTAGGTGCAACTTTTTCAATGGTGTGTTTTATTTTTTCCATGGCAGGGCTGTCGCCAACCATGTCATTCATTTTATTCACTTTACGTTTCAGCACTTTTGTTTCTGCCGTTAGATTTGTGCGGTCAATTGCATTGCGCAGGGTAATGAGTAGTCTGTTAAGATCCGGCGGTTTGCTGATGTAATCAAAAGCACCTTTTTTTACAGCTTCTACAGCTGTTTCAAGGTTTCCATGCCCGCTGATCATTATAATCGGAATATCGGCGTTAATCACTTTTGCCTTTTGCAAAAATTCAATTCCGTCAATCTTCGGCATCTTGATATCGCATAAAACAACATCGTAATTTTTTAAACCAAATTTTTTTAACCCATCTTCGCCATCAGCAGCTTCTTCAATTGTATAGCCTTCAAAAGATAAAATTTCAGAAAGTGTTTTTCTGATTGCCTTTTCATCATCAATAATTAATATATCTGCCATCTTATGATTTTATTTACAAAGATTAAAAATACTATTTAAATTTTTGTATTTGCTTCCTTCTTTGTGTGGTGGGTTAATAAATTAAGATTGCATAAATCAAATCAAGCCATTTTGTACTGGCATCTTTCTTATCTTTAAAATAAAAAAAATGAACCGCAAACATTTTCTTAAAATCAGTTCACTTGGTTTGTCTGCTTTGTCAATTAATAAAATAAATGCATTTACAGCTGCTCCAAATATGCCAATTGTAATTTCAACTTGGGATAGTGGGATGGCGGTAAACGAAGCTGCGTGGACTGTTTTAGAAAAAGGTGGTCGTGCACTTGATGCCATAGAAAAGGGTGCTATTTCTATTGAAAATAAAATTGACTGTTGTGTGGGGCTCGGAGGTTATCCTGATAGAGATGGTATTGTAACACTTGATGCCTGTGTGATGGATGATCACTCCAACTGCGGCGCAGTAGCGGGATTGGAAGATATAAAGCATCCTATTTCTGTTGCAAGAAAAGTAATGGAAAATACGCCGCATGTTCTGCTGGTGGGTAATGGTGCACAACAGTTCGCTTTAGAAAATGGTTTTGCAAAAGAGCCTAAAGTATTATCAAAAGAAGCACAAAATGCATACAATGTTTGGCTAAAGAAAAACGATTATAAACCTGAGGTAAATATTGAAAGCAGGAAAGGATCCGGCGGTCCTTTTGCCCCCGCTTTTTTTGATGATGGCACACCCAATCATGATACGATGGGTTTGCTGGCAATGGATAAAAAAGGAAATATGAGTGGTGGTGTTACTACAAGTGGTATGGCGTTTAAAGTGCATGGCCGTGTGGGTGATTCTCCCGTAATTGGTGCAGGACTTTTTGTTGATAATGAAATTGGCTGCGCAACCTGCAGCGGCGTTGGCGAAGAAGTAATACGGATTTGCGGAACACATTTAGTGGTCGAATTTATGCGGCAGGGTTACAGCCCTGAAAATGCCTGCAGAAAAGCGGTTGAGCGGATTGTAAACCGAGATAAAGCCAAAGCAAAAACATTACAGGTTGGTTTTTTGGCCATGAATAAGAAAGGTGAGCATGGGGCATATGCTATACAAAAAGGTTTTGTTTATAGCTTAAAAACGGCTAATGAAAATAAAATTATTAAGGCAAAATATATTATTGGTTAGTTACTAATTTAATTAATTCTCTAAAAAATCTTTTGATTGAAATACATATTAGAAACCATTGCATTTAATGTTGAAAGTTGCAAGATTGCGCAGGCTGCGGGAGCACACCGAATAGAGTTGTGTGATAATTCTGGGGAAGGCGGCACTACTCCTTCTTACGGTTTTATAAAAGCTGCAAGGCAGGTTTTAACCATCGATTTATTTACTATAATTCGGCCAAGGGGCGGCGATTTTTTTTACAGTGATGAAGAATTTGAAATAATGAAAACCGACATACAGGTTTGTAAAGAACTGGGCTGCGATGGCGTTATATTTGGTATATTAATGGAAGATGCAACTGTTGATAAAGTAAGATGTAAAATATTTGTTCAACTTGCATATCCAATGAGCGTAACATTTCACAGAGCATTTGATCGTGTAACAGATCCATCGCAGGCATTGGAAGATATTATTGAATGTGGTTTTGAAAGAATACTTACATCAGGATTTTACCCAACGGCAATGGAAGGGGCTGATAATTTAAAAAAACTTATTCAGGTTGCTGATGAACGAATCATTATCATGCCGGGTAGTGGAATACGTGCTTCCAACATAAAACAATTAATGGAAACTACGAATGCTGTTGAGTTTCACAGCTCGGCGAGAAAATTGCAAAACAGCAACATGAAGGTTTTAAATAATAACCTGAATGAAAATTTACAATCTGTAGGGGTTGATGAGGAAGAAATAAAAGGCATTGTGAATATATTTACACAGCAAAATATTTTATCTTAATTAAGTAAATGATTCGCTTTTTTAAACTTATATTTTTATTGTTTTTATGTAGCAATTTATTGGCGCAAAATGCAAATATTAACTTAAATAAAAACTGGCAATTTACAAATGCTAATAATATACATTGGTACATAGCGTCTGTACCGGGAACGGTTCATACAGATTTGTTGGCTAATAAAATTATACCAGATCCATTTTTTGGAGACAACGAAAAAAGAATGCAATGGATTGATACCTGCGACTGGATTTACAAAACCACATTTACAGTTGATGAAAAACAATTAAGCAGCAAAAACGCAGATTTAGTTTTTGATGGGCTTGACACATATGCAGATGTTTACTTCAACCAAAAACTTTTACTTAAAGCCAATAACATGTTTCGGGGCTGGAATGTTGATGTGAAACCTTATTTAAAAACAGGAAAAAATATTCTTAAAATATATTTTCATTCTGCAAAAAATACTGTTGACAGTATTGCAAAAGCTGCTCTCCCACTAGTTCTACCAGATAATAATCGTGTGTATGCACGAAAAGCGCACTTTCAGTTTGGCTGGGATTGGGGCCCGGTTTTTATTGGGTGTGGGATTTGGAAAAAAGTGCAATTAAATTTTAATGAGGCAAAAAAAATAGACAGTCATATTAATTATGAGCCTATCATGGCAAAACTCTTGCAACAGAAAGATACTATTGGTGAGTCATTTTATTTTGAAAAGGAGGGAAAACCCTTTTATGTAAAAGGTGCTAACTGGATCCCTGCAAATATTTTCTTGCCAAGCGTAAAAAAAAGAGACTATGTAGAATTGCTGTTAAAGGCAAAAAATGCCAACATGAATATGCTGCGTGTTTGGGGTGGTGGCGTTTATGAAGATGATTATTTTTATGATTTATGCGACAGCCTTGGCATAATGGTTTGGCAGGATTTTATGTTTGCAAATGGTATGTATCCTGCAGATAGTGCCTTCATAAAAAATGTAAAGGCAGAAGTTATTTACCAGATTACAAGACTAAAAAAACATCCCTGCATAGTATTGTGGTGTGGCAATAATGAAATAGATGAAGCCTGGCATAACTGGGGTTGGCAAAACCAGTTTAATCTTCATGGTGTTGATTCAGCAAAGGTTTGGAACAATTACAAAATGTTATTTGTAGACAGTTTAAAAAGTTGGGTAAATGACTTTGATGGTAGAAGACCTTATATTTCTTCATCTCCAAAACTAGGTTGGGGTAATAAAAAAAGTCTAACGGAAGGCGACAGCCATTACTGGGGTTTGTGGTGGGGAATGGAAGATTGGGAAACGTTTAAAACACATACCGGCAGGTTTGTAAGCGAATATGGTATGCAGGCAATGCCGAATGTTGAAACATCAAAAACTTATTTACCTGCAACCGATTTTAAATATAAATCTTCTGCTGTACAATGGCACCAAAAAGCATCAAATGGCTTCTATAAATTAAACTTTTATCTTGATAAATATTTTATTGATTCATCAAAACTTTCAAAATTATCTCTGCAGAAATATACTTATTTAACGCAGTGTTTACAATACTACATTTTAAAGAATTGTATAGCTGTACAACGAAATAAAATGCCTTACAATATGGGTACATTATTATGGCAACTCAATGATTGTTGGCCTGCTACAAGCTGGAGCATTACTGACTTTAGCCGATCTGCAAAAGCAGCGTGGTATGCTGTTAGAGAGAGTTATAGAGATGATATGATGCCTATAAATGATACAGTTTATCCCAAAAAACTTTTATTATTAAAACCCGGCTTTACCATTTTGCCCGAAGTCGATAATACCTTCAGCATACAGAGTAATAAAGATGCCAAATACGTTTATATAAATGTTGGGAAAGGAAGTGAAAATATTTCCGATAATTATTTTGACTTGAAAGCAGGAGAAAAAAAACTATTGTCTTTTTCTGACAGAGATTTTTCGCCGACATCAGCAAAATCAATGAAAATAATTTCTTTGTATGATGTGCTTTCTAAATAAAAAAACATCAATATTTATAAATTATTTTTATGCAAAATTACTACCGGTGAGCCTTGTGCCATAAATACAGTATCAGGTTCGTTCTCATTTAAAAAGGCAAACTGCTTGCCGTAAAGTTTTTCAAAATCGCATACAATATTGTATTTTTTTACTGTGTGCACAAGCCATGATGGATGTTGTACTGCATATTCAAAAGTTGTACTGTTGCTGTATTTTGCATATCCCCAATAATGCTCTGCAATAAATTCCTGTTTACTACCCGGTTTCATTCTACTGCTTTCTTTCTCAACTGTAGCCTCCAGTTTATTCCATATTCCTTTATATTTCCAGTGATAGCCAAGTTCAATATTTCCATTTATTTCTTTGTAAAAACTTTTCGTTGGCAGCGTTACATATTTTTCCCTGTACAAAGTATTCGCAACAAAACTAATGGCAAATTTAGGGACAATTTCTTTTATAAACACAGCACCGCGTTTCCATGTATTTCCATCTTTTACCCTTACATAAAAACGTAGATTTATCTCTTCAAAATTTACATGAAACGGAACACTCAGACCAAGTATTTTTGTCTTCTCAAACATGAAGCCAATAAGGCTTACATAACATTCTCCGTTATAAAAATCTAATTCGGTGTTATTGGGTAAATAGGGCAACAAAATTGCAGGGTCAATTAAATAATTCGCCATTATCAAATTGTTCCATTCTGCGGTAAGAAATTTTTTATTCATGTTTAAACTTATCAGAAAAACTTTGGTAATTATTAAAATAGAGTATCAACAAAAAAGAGAAAATATAATCACAATAGTCAAAAAAAATCAATTTTCGTTCTCGTCATTTTATCCGCTCTTTATAATTTACCTTAAAAATTAGTCTTAAATTCTGGTCTTTTGTAAAATAATTATAAAACCAGTTAATGAAAACGGAGAGCCTGTTTTTTACCCCGAGTATCAGCATCAAATGAAGAAACATCCAAACAAGCCATGCTAAAAAACCACCAAAATGTAATTTTGGTTTTGGCACATCAACCACTGCGAGTTTTCTGCCAACTGTAGCCATAGCACCTTTATCATTATAAACAAATTCCATCATGCGGTCGTTGTTACTTTTCATCTGAATTAAATTCAGGTTATTAACAAGCATATCGGCATGTTGTATAGCTACGGGTGCAACCTGAGGGTGACCATGTGGATATAAAGCATCAGTTTCCATAAAAGCAACATCACCTATCGCATATACATTTTCAAATCCATTTACGAGGCAGTGTTGGTTTACTTTAATTCTGTTGCCTTTTGCAATAATTGCATTATCAATACCGGGTAAAACATTGCCTTTAACACCTGCTGCCCAAATGACCAAGGCTGTTTCAATTTGGCTACCATCTTTTAAAACAGCCGTTTTTCCATCATAAGAGTTTAAGGTACTGTTAGTTTTTACCAACACTCCTAAATCTTGTAAATATTGCTGAGATTGCTGGCTGCTTTTTTCACTCATTGCAGCAAGTGTTTTAGAAGATCCTTCTAGCAAAATAATTTTCATTTTACTAAAATCGAGTTCAGGATAATCTTTTGGCAATACAAACCTGCGCATATCTGCAATAGCACCACTTAATTCTACACCGGTAGGCCCGCCACCTACAATCACAACCGTCATAAGTCTTTCAAGTTCTAACAAGTCTTTTGTTGATGCAGCATCTTCAAAATTTTTAAGCAATCTGTGGCGAAGTTGGATTGCTTCAACTGTACTCTTCATAGGCATTGCATTTGCCGCCATTAACTCATTACCAAAAAAATTGGTATCGGCACCGGTGGCAATTACCAATTGATCATATTCAAAATCACCTATGTCGGTTATTACTTTGTTTTGGGTATGTACAATTTCCTTCACTTCTGCCATACAAAATCGTACATTTTTGCTGTGGTGAAATACTTTTCGCAGAGGAAAAGATATGTTGCTGGGATCAAGCCCGGCAGTTGCTACCTGATAAAAGAGTGGTTGAAACTGATGATAATTAAATCTATCCAGTAAAGTAATTTCAAATCCAGCTTTATTGCTTAATTCCCGGGCTAGCCGTAAACCCCCAAAACCACCACCTATTATTAAAAGTTTCATAATGAAAATTTAGATTGCAAAGTTAAATCAATTTTCAATATTTATTGAAAATTCAGAAATTAGTACAAGACTCTTACTTTCTTTGTACCCTTCACGCTTTTAAGCAATTCCATTGCATTTTTACTTAGGCTCTTGTCTAAATCTAAAACAACATAGCCTGTACTGTCATTTGTTTTTAAATATTGACCCAAAATATTAATTTTATTTTTACTTAATAACGTGTTGATATTACTTAGCACACCTGGTACATTATTGTGTATGTGTAAAATACGGTGAGCTCCTTCCTGCGGAGGCAAAGCAAGTGCAGGAATGCTGTGAGAACCAGTGCTGATACCTTTTTCCAAGTAATTAAATAATTTTGTACTTACATCCAAACCAATATTATTTTGTGCCTCCTGTGTACTTCCACCAATATGCGGAGTAAGAATTACATTAGGCAAATTCTGTAAAACTGATACAAAAGAATCGCCGTTTTTCTCCGGTTCATCAGGAAAAACATCTACAGCTGCGCCACCAATATGACCACTTAAAATTGCTTTCCGTAATGCAGGTAAATCAATTACTGTGCCCCTTGCATAATTAATAATTATTGCACCCTGTTTGCAATTTGCTAAAGTTTGTCTGTTAATTAAATTTCTTGTCGAATCAATTTCGGGCACATGGAGTGTAACGATATCTGATTTTTGTAACAATTCTTTTAATGATTTACTGTCTGATGCATTGCCTAATGGAAGTTTTGTTTCTGCATCATAAAAAATTACTTTCATTCCCAATGCTTCAGCTAAAACACTAACCTGGCTTCCAATATTTCCATAGCCAATAATACCGAGTGTCTTTCCACGCAGTTCATGGCTCCCTGTTGCATCCTTCATCCATTTACCTTCATGTGCAGCTTTATTTTTATCAATAATTTTTCTGATCAATAAAATTGATGCACCAATTACCAATTCCGCTACACTTCTAGTGTTGCTGTACGGAGCATTAAATACAGCAATACCATTTGCTGATGCAGCCTCAATATCTACCTGGTTTATACCAATACAAAAACAACCTATAGCCTGTAACTTAGTAGCAGCCTGCAATACCGCTGCAGTTATTTGTGTTTTACTTCTTATACCAAGTATATGGATATTTTTAATTTCTTTGATAAGATCTGCCTCACTTATTGCTCCGCTAATTTTTTTTACAGCGGTATAACCTGATGAAGTAAATTGTTGTGTAGCTGCATCACTTATATTCTCTAAAAATAAAATATTTATTTTTTCTTTTGGGTAGCTGGTTTTTTTTTTATCTGCCATAATATAAAGTCCTTATTTTGCACAAATATATCTCATAGTACTGTTTTTAAATATGCTTATATATCAATTCTAAATATTCTTCTTCCTTTCAAAACTATAAAATTGAATAAAATAAAAATATTTTTTTGTGTATCAATATTATTTCTGATTACCGGCTGTTCATCCAAAAAAAACGATTTAAAAAACGCTAAAGAGCAGGATAAAAAGCAAACTTATATTATTCCGCCACCTTCCGTTTTAGCTGTTGTAGAACGGCAGAGAATACAATCGCAAAGTGAAATATTTTACGATTCGCTGCTGGATGGTTCAGGTTTTAACGGCGGAATGATTGTAGCAAAGGGAGGAAATATAATCTTTGAAAAATACAAAGGGTTTGTAAATAGTGACGGAAAAGATTCTATAAACGCTTCAACATCTTTACATATTGCTTCTGTATCTAAAACCTTTACTGCTATGGCTGTGCTCAAACTGCAGGAATTAGGTAAGCTAAATATTGATGACTCTGTAACGCATTTTTTCCCTGATTTTAATTATCCCGGTGTTACCGTAAAAACTTTGCTGAACCATAGAAGTGGCTTACCAAATTATTTGTATTTTATGGAAGATGCGGGTTGGAACAAAGACTCTGTTATCGAAAATAAAGATGTTCTGAAATGGCTTGTTTTTAAAAAAGGAATGCTAAAAAATATTGCTTCTCCTAATAAAAGATTTACTTATTGTAATACAAACTTTGCATTGCTTGCATTAATTATTGAAAAGGTTTCAGGGGAAACCTATCCACATTTTATGCAAGAAAATATATTCGATCCTTTGGGGATGAAAAATACTTTTGTGCATTTTAAAGGCGATAATAAAATACGGTCAAAAAGTTTTGACTGGAGAGGAAGAGAAATACCTGATAATTTTTTGGATGATGTTTATGGTGATAAAAATATTTACAGCACCCCAAGAGATTTATTAATATGGGACAGGGCTTTATCTGATACTGTTTTTCTAACTGCAAAGTCTTTGGAACTTGCATACACACCTTACAGCAATGAAAAGCCCGGCATAAAAAATTACGGATTAGGATGGCGTATGAATAATTATGTCGATGGTAAAAAAATTATTTTTCACAATGGCTGGTGGCATGGCAATAATGCCGCATTCATAAGGGTTTTAAAGGATGATGCTACTATAATACTAATCAGTAACCGTTATGCAAGCGCAGTTTACAAAGCTAAAAATCTTGTAAATATTTTTGATCGCTATTTCGAAACTGATACAGAGGATATTGAAAATGCAGTTCCTGCAACTACACCTGAAATTTTACCTGCAGACAAAAAAGATAAAAGGAAATAGTAATTTAAGATTCTGCTTTTCTCTTAGCCAAAGAAAAAATAACACAATGTAATTGCAGTAAGAATGCCTACCAAATCTGCGAGCAACATTGCACCAACAGCATACCTTGTATTTTTGACTGCAACGGCACCAAAATAAACAGCTATAACATAAAAAGTGGTATCTGATGAGCCTTGTAAAATACAGGACAATCTCCCAGCAAAAGAATCTGCACCATAAGTTTTCATGGTGTCGACCATCATTCCCCGTGCAGCCCCACCACTAAAAGGTTTTACCAATGCCGTTGGTAATCCATCTACAAAACGGGTGTCTGCGCCCATTGCAGCAAACATGTTTTTGATGCTGTCAATTACCACATCAAAAGTGCCGCTTGTACGCAATAAACTAATTGCTACCAGCATACCAACGAGGTATGGAATTATGCGGACTGCAGTTTCGAAACCACCTTTTGCTCCTGTAATAAATGCATCAAATACATCTATCTTTTTATAAATTCCGCCAAGAATGATCAGTAAAAAAATCAACAGAATTAAACCGTTGCTTAATGCCCCTGAAAAGAATTGTAAACTATCTGCATTCAACGATTTTAAATATACCATCAACAAAGAAATGATAGCGGTAATGCTTCCCACCCATAACAATATTGTGGGCTGAAATACATTTATTTTTTGTTTGATAGATACAATCAGCATTGCTGCTATAGTTGCTACAAATGTGGCAATCATACAGGGTATAAAAATATCTAAAGGATTTGCAGCTTTTGCAGAAGCACGCAATGCAATAATGCTTACAGGTATTAGCGTAAGTCCGCTTGCATGCAGGCATAAAAACATGATCTGTGCATTACTTGCCGTTTCTTTATTTGGGTTTAATGTCTGCAGGCTTTCCATTGCTTTTATGCCGAAAGGTGTGGCTGCATTATCTAACCCCAAAAGGTTGGCAGAAAAATTCATCATCATATGTCCCACTGCAGGATGGCCTTTTGGAACATCAGGAAATATTTTTGAAAAGAAAGGTCCGATTATTCTGCTGAGTAAATTGATGCCGCCTGCTTGTTCAGCTATTGCCAAAAAACCCATAAACAATGCAAGTAATCCTATCAATCCAATACATAACTCTACTGCGGATTTACAGGTATCTACTACCCCATTTGCGGTTTGAATTTTGTATGAAACATATTTGCCCGAACCGTTTTTAAATGTTGAAATGCCGCTTGTTGTATCTATTTTTTTAGAGTTGACTGCTGTAATAATTCGAGCACTAACCAATCCAGAATCCTGTGTATTTATTTTAATCGTATCCCCAGCTTTTCCAATAACCATGTTGGAAAAAATATTTTTATTTTCTTTTTGAAAAACAAAACCTTTTATGCAAGCAAGGCCTATAGCAATTATTATGAAGGCAGACCAGATGCGACTTAAAGCCATGACGAGATTTTAGATGTAAGATTTTGGATGTAAGATTTTTGTACACCCAAGGTTAGTAATGACAGATTCGAAAATTATGAATTTAATTTGAGAATAAGGATTTTGTTTAAGTCGCTTATTTAAAGAAAAGGAAACATGGAATGTTTACACTCCTGTTGATTAATACTTTCAATGTTTAATAAACCCCAGACTGCATAATTAAAGCCAAATATTTAATTGAAGATGAAATGTGCGACGCCACCGAAGATGGATATTGCTGCTTCTTTGTTGGGCTAAAACATCACCCCCAACTCTCCTACGGAGAGTAGCCGAACTATGACGAGATAAAAACTCTTTAAAGTTGTGGAGTTTAAAATAAACCTTCTGGGGATTTAGGGGACCTCAAAGTTGTTTCCGTTTCTTACCTTCGCAGCCGTTTCAAAAGAGATGTAAAAGTTCGTTAATCAGTTCAATTTTATTGAATCGTCTAATCTTACATCTTACATCTAAAAACTAAAATTCTTTTATGGCGCTCAAAGCAGGTATCGTAGGCTTACCAAACGTAGGAAAATCAACCCTTTTTAATGCAGTAAGCAACAGTGCAAAAGCACAGGCTAGCAATTACCGTTTTTGTACGATTGAGCCCAATACCGGTTTGGTAAATGTGCCGGATGAGCGCATAGATAAATTGGCTGCTTTGGTATCGCCAGAACGTACCGTGCCTACTCAAATTGAAATTGTAGATATTGCCGGACTTGTACGTGGTGCAAGCAAAGGCGAAGGTTTGGGCAATAAATTTTTAGCAAATATTCGTGAAGTGGATGCAATTATACAGGTAATCCGTTGTTTTGAAGACGATAATATCTTACGTGAAGAAGGCCCAATAAACCCGGTTGGCGATAAAGAAATTATTGAAACAGAACTTCAGTTAAAAGACCTTGACAGCGTTGAGAGAAAACTGCAGAAAGCCGAAAAACTGGCAAAGACAGATCCTAAAGCAAAAGTGGAAGCAGAAATTTTAGCTAAATGTAAATTTCATTTAGAGCAGGGTAAAAATATTATTACGCTGGGTTTAAGCAAGGAAGATAAACTGGCTATTGCCGATTTGTTTTTACTTACAGACAAACTCGTTTTATATGTTGCCAATGTAGATGTATCAAGCATGCACACCGGAAATAAATATTCTGATGCTTTAATTGAAGCGGTAAAAAATGAAGGCAATGAAGTTATTGTAATGACAAATGCGGTAGAAGCTGAGATTGCAGAGTTTGAAGATCCCGATGATAAAGCCATGTTTATGGAAGAGTATAAAATGAAAGAACCTGCTCTTGACCGTTTAATACACAGCACATATAAACTTTTAAATCTTTCTACTTATTTCACTGTCGGTGTACAGGAAGTGCGTGCATGGACTATACACAAAGGCTGGAAAGCACCACAGGCTGCAAGTGTTATACACACAGATTTTGAAAAGGGTTTTATTAAAGCAGAGGTAATTTCTTACAACGACTTTATAAGTCTAGGTTCAGAAGCTGCGTGCCGTGAAGTTGGTAAACTTCGCATAGAAGGTAAAGATTATTTGGTGCAAGATGGCGACTGCATGCATTTTCGATTTAATGTTTAAAATATAAATTTTATAATAAATTATTAAAACGTGCGATTTAAACATTCGCACGTTTTTTGTTGGATTTTTTTGAACGTAAGCTAAAATCTTTATTCAGCTTCTGTCTCTCTTTAGGCTAGGATCTTTTTTACCTCAAAGCCAGGCAAAAAAAGATAGCCGCTGCAACTTGCCTAACCGCAGGCATGTCGGGTGAAGAAGCTGAACTTTAGAATTTTTTTTGAACATTTTTTGGCGCAAAAAAAAGTGCAGTTAAATGCACTTCTTTTTGTTTAAATTATTTCTGTGTTTTTGCTTTCGTTTTCTTAGCAGATTTTCCCGGTTTTAAAATTACTTTGGTCCATCCTTTATCTCTATCATCAAAATGTTTGTATGCTCCCGGTGCTTCCTCCAGAGAAATTTCATGCGAAATAATTTTTGATGGCCTTGCTTTACCTGCAGAAATTAATGTATAAAGCTGACGGTTGTATGATTTTACATTTGCCTGTCCGGTTGCTATTCGCTGGCCTTTCATTCAAAAATTTCCAACGTCAAAATCCATATGTCCGACCTTTTGAAGTTTATCTTTGGATTTTGGATCTTTAGGAACAAATACACCAACAACGCCAATTGAACCGGCAGCTTTTACAGTCATCACTAACTCATTCATGGTAATATTAGAATGTTCTACTCCATGCTTATCGCAACACTGGTAACCAACACACTCGCAACCTCTGTCAGCTCCTTTGCCATCTATAAGTTCTAATATTTGATCTATTGCAGGGGCTTTAGAAAAGTCAATAGCGATAGCTCCAAATTCTTCTGCCAATTTTAGTCTGTCTTTATGATTATCAACCACCATAACTTTTGAAGCTCCTTTTATAATTGCAGAATGTGCTGCCATTAGCCCTACCGGGCCTGCACCGTATACAACTACAGAATCTCCGGGTTTTACGCCTGCAAGTTCAGTTGCATGATAACCTGTTAGAAAAATATCAGACAACATTACATAATCATTTTCTTTTTCACTCGCATCTTCTGGTAATTTTAAACAATTAAAATCTCCAAATGGTACTCTTAAATATTCTGCCTGTCCGCCACTGTATGGTCCCATTCCTGCAAAACCATATGCCGCTCCTGCAAATCCTGGATTCATTTTTAAACAATAGCCTGTAAAGTCACTTTCACAATTCTGGCAGTGTCCGCATCCAATATTAAACGGAAGGCAAACCATATCCCCAACTTTAATTTGAGTCACTGCATTTCGTATCTCAATAACTTTACCCATATTTTCGTGCCCCATAATTTTCCCTGATTCCATGCCAGTTCTTCCCTCATACATATGAAGATCAGATCCACAAATATTTGTATTTGATATTTTTACCAATACATCTGTTGGTTATTCAATTTTTGCGTCAGGCATTTCAGAAATTCTGACATCAAAAGGCCCATAATAGACAAGTGCTTTCATAAAAAAATTTTAAATTAACAATAATATTATCAGTTAAAAAAAACAAAAGTTATACCGAGAAATATCAATTTGTTACTTTTGCTAGTAGGTTATTTTTAGGAAGATATTGGCTCATTAGATAGATAAATGAGTTTTATGTTCATCAATTCAAAAAACGTAAATAGGCATCAATAATTTCTAGAAAATTTTTTTCGTAATTGTTGGAATAATTTTTGTTCAACGCACTTTTATTTAGAAAAATTAAATATGATATCCATGAAAATTATACTTTTCTTTCTTTTAGCATCAGGGCCTTTATTTGGTTTTAGTCAAAATCTTCATGCAAATTTATTTGCAGGTATTGCTAATTATCAAGGTGATTTACAAAATAAAAGGTTTACGCTGGACCAATCAAACCCTTCATTTGGCTTAGGACTATCTTACGATCTGTCTTCTAAGGTTAGTATTAGAAGTGGTTTTACTTATGGTAAAGTAGAAGGCGACGATAAAAAAAATACAGGCGTAAAAGGCAATGATTTAAGAAATTTAAATTTTAAATCTGCGATATCCGAATTGCATGTTGGGTTAGAATACAATTTGCTTAATCTTGAAGATTCTAGGCTTACACCATATGTTTTTGGCGCTATGGCGGTTTTTCACTTTAATCCATATACGAAAGACAAAGAAGGCAATAAAATATATTTGCAGCCACTAAGTACCGAAGGTCAGGGGTTATCTGCATATCCTGATAGGAAGGAATATAAACTTACACAAGTTTCAATACCGTTTGGTGGAGGTTTAAAGTTTAGATTATCTGAAACGCTACAGGTAGGTCTCGAGTTGGGAATAAGAAAATTATTTACAGATTATTTAGATGATGTGAGTTCCACTTACGTTGACCAAAATATTTTATTGAGTGCTAAAGGAAGCAAAGCTGTCGAACTTGCCTTTAGAGGAAATGAAATTAATACCAGCGCTGTTTACCCGGCAAGTGGTGAACAAAGAGGAAATCCTAAAAGGAAAGATTTATATTATTTTTCAGGAATAAGAGTGAGTAAATTATTAAATGCAAATGCAGGAAATAGCGGCCGAGGAAAAAGTAAAACCGGTTGCCCAAGAAGCGTATTTTAATTTTTTTTATTTTAAATCAGATACTTTAAACCTTTCTGCTTTTATTTATCTTTTTATCAACTGCTTTTTTTATCGATTCGCAGAATTCGTCATTTGCATTTGCATGCATGTTCATCGTCAGGTTAATCAATTTTTGTTCCATCAACAAAATAACATTTTCCATTTATTCTGACAGCAAGGTCACAACTTTTACCCGCTATTTCAAACTGGTATTCCTAACAAGAAAAGATGGCACTTTCAATTTATTGTGGTCTCGAAAATGTTAATAGAATAAAAATTCTTTTGTACAAATCCTTTTATAATTAACCCTGTATACCCATTATCTTAATTTTGAAAATCATACAAATTTTCCCATATTATAAAGATTTTATTTTTTAAAAATAAAATCACACGTTTTTTAGGAATTATTGCGAGTATTACACGAGCATTTTACAATCTAATTAATTGCCTAAAAATTAAATTCTCTTCTTTGAATATTAAGTCTAAAGCCTAAATTATAAAAAATGACTGCGCTATTAGTTTGGTTAGAAACATTGTAGGATCTATGCGATGCACTAAAATCAAAAAAAGCATTTTCAAATATTTCATAACTAGCATAAAAAGCAGCAGAAGTACTGTGTACGGGAATACCCGAGCCAATGAAATAACTATAATCTCTGGTACGGGTTGAATAACTGCGAAAGATATTGCTTCCCATATTTACGCCGGAAGAATCTAACCCTTGTTCAAAACTGATGAGTTTTGCCGTTAAATATAACTTTGGCAATGGATGATAGTTTAAGACTGCTATTGCTTCTTTCACACTTGCACCTAATGGATGCGCCAATGGTTGGTTGTAGTGCGTAAAATTAGTTGTGCTATCGTAGTTGGTGTAAGTAAAAGGCCGTATATAATTAGCCTCCAACTGTAAATCAAGATTTTTTATGCCTAAAGCATTTACATATTTAACCCCTGCTTGAATGGCTTGTTTGTTCACAAACGCTCCATCACTGTAATGCAAAATTTCATGAATGTGAAATTCATTTATCAAAAGTTGAGAATAAAATTGAAACTTATGTGCAATATTTGCTTTTAAATCTATACCGATACTTGCTTTACCAGAAGCTCCCAAATTAGATTCTGCAGCTCTATAAAATATAAGCGGATTTAAATAACTAAGTTGTAATCCATTGTTACCATTTTCCATAATATTTTCGTATAAACCTAGGTTTAACCATTTTGTAGCCTGAAAACTTAGATGATGCAAAGACATGTAATTTTTTGCTTTCATTTCTCTTTGAACCTGCGGCACGGATTGCATGGTTTGTGCAATAACCATTTCGTACTTGAGTTTCCAAAGCCTTGTATTTAACCGCAGAAATAAATAGTTGTTGGCAAAATCGCTCAAGAATAAACTGCGGACTCCATTTCCAATAAATAATTTATCATAGGCATATTGAAAGTGAATATACTTAGCAAGTGTAAATGAAATACCTCCTCTAAAGTCAAAAAAATCGAATGCTTTGCCATCTTTGCCATAAGGTTTATAAAATCCTACGCCAGGCACCGCATTATAAGCTGCAGCAAATTGTCTTACATACAAAGGATCTTTTTCTTGGTTATCTGACAGATAAGAATAAAAACCAACTTTCTTATTTATGCTACCTCTAATTAAAAGACCTCTAGTATTCGTAAAAGTATTACCGGTACCGTCATTAGACTGCCCATATTGTAAATTTAAAACCGGGTCAATTTCCATTGCAAGAATTTTATCTTTCACAACATAAAAATGTGCAGGTGTGCGATAGAAATTGTGCAATACCGGATTTTTAGATTTAAATGATTCCTTAAAATGGTCTGTCCAGGTGGCATTATCCATTAAAAATCTTGAAATAGAATTACGGTCAATCTCAGTTAGCTGTACAGATAATTTACCGGCTTTATCCAATGAATCAATGTATTCAATTTGCTTGGTTACGCTTTTCCTATCCACTGGCTTCACTGTATTAAAATTTAGTATAGAATCATTTTGCAATAAAATATCCAATCTATTTAAAAAGGCAAGCTCTTTACTGCCAAGTGATATATTATCTGACTGTGCCAGTATTTTAAAGGGGCAAAATGAAATACTTAGAAATAAAATTAAAAAAAATTTTTTTATATTTTCGTTATTCATAATTTTCTTATTTCTTTCAAAATTATATTAAATAAAATCAAAAATGTTATAGAAATAGGCGTTTGGAGATATAATTTTGAAACTAGATATTCTAGCTAGTGAAGGTTCTTTTAAATAAAAATTTTTTACAAATAAATCAATAGTCCGTCATACTAAAATGGATAATAATTACCAAGATATTGTTGCAGGATACAAGGATGAAGAATTACTTATTATGGTTTATCAATTTGATCAATGGGATACAGAAATGTTGATTGCAGTAGAAAATGAACTAAACGAAAGAAATATTTTACCTGATAATTTACAACTGAAGAAAAATACACTGATACAAAACGAACATGAGTTTTTATTAATCGGCAAAGAAGCAACTTTTTCTCAGCAGTTTCTTGGGTGGATAGGTATAGTAGGTATTTTAGGAATAATAATAGGTTATGAGTTATATTTTTCAAAAACCAAAAGCCGCTATACTGATACAGAATATTTCAAATACAATGTAGAATCAAGAGAAAGTGGTAGGTTTATGTTTTATATATCCATGGCATTTATAGGTTGTTTTTTATTTTATAAAATTTCAGTTTATATAGAAAACCAATTTTGATTTTATCTTAAATATTTGTCGAACCAATTAATGATAATTTTTTCTTCTTTCTCATCATTTTTCCAGCCGTGAACACCACCCGCTTTTATAATTAATTCGTTCTTTATCCCAGCATCTATTAATTTTTTTATGAGACTTTGGGACTGTTGCAATGGGACTATTGGATCTGCATCTCCATGAAAAATTAAAACAGGTGGATCATCAGAAGAAACTAAATTAACAGGTGAATTCTCAAACGTAAGCTTCTTTAAATTTTCATCATTAAGTATATGGTCATACATTCCGGTACTGTCACTTAAAGTTTTAAAATCAAAAGCCCCTGCAACCATTTTTCTTAATTTTACAACATCAACATTACTTTTTGAACCACCCCAGTTTGCAAAATCTGTTGGTGGAAAAAATACTGCTACTGCTTGTATCCTTGATGAGTTTTTGTCTATTGGATCAATTGCATTTACTTTAATTTTATCATCGCTAAGAGCGGAAACTAATGCTAAATGCCCTCCGGATGATGAGCCTGCAATACCAATGTGTTCTGCATCAACTCCATAATTTTTTGCATTATACCTTATAAAACGAACTGCCCTTTTTATATCCTCCACCTCATCATTTATTGCATAACGTGGTTGAGAACTATGTATAATAAAGAATACCGTAAACCCACTATTAACCAGATAAATTGATTTGAGTATATACCTGCCTGCCATACTGAAATTTGAGATCCAGTTGCCACTTACCAAACTAAATATGGCTTTTCCTTTTCCATTTTTTTTAGGTGTTAACTTTATAAATGTGAGCGCCATTCCATCTTTTCTGCCATAAATAATTTCAGACGTTGTATAACTGCTGCTATCTTGTGCTGCAACTGTTACTACAAAAATGAACATTACCAATGTTGGCAATATTTTCATATACATTTTTTGCATAATTGAAATCCTTATTTAAAATCAATAAACGAATATAATTATTGTATCAAAGTTTGCAGTATCTGCAAATTAAAAAGCTTCCAATTTGGAAGCTTTTTAATTTTTGATATTATTGAGGAAATAATATTTGTGTTATTTTATGAAGCGTTCCATTAATATAGAACTGGTCGCTCGAACCATTTGGTGCTGCTGTAGCATCAATCAAGATGTTTGCGGCCATAGCATTTCCTAATCCTTTTATTGTTGCAGCTGATACAAATGCACCGGTAAATGTTGCTGTTAATTCTACTCCTGGATGTGATGGCACTGCAGAATTTAAGAGCGTTGGATATTTTGTAGCTGTCATTGGAAAATTAACTGTAAACGCTGTGTTACTAAATAAATGATATACCATTATACCTCTTACCGTAGTAGCTGTCAATGTACCATATAATGCAGGATTGGAAAATACTCCAGGTGTTGATGCAAGGAACGAAGCTTGTGCGGAAGCAGTTGCAGGTGGTACTCCCTGTGCAATCAGACCTTGTGTTATCAAGGCAGTTAGTGTACCTTGAAACACAGTATCAGTTGGAGCAAATACCGTAAGGTTTGCAGCGGCATTTGACAAAGCAGACTCAAGTACCCCCGGTCTTGCAGTTCCACCTGCGTTACTTGCACTGTCAGCTCTAATAATTGCTGCTTTTAAATAAGTAAGTCCTGTAGAAGGTGCAACATCTGTATTAATTCTGTTCCATAAAAAACTTTGCGCAGGTGGTGCTACCATGGTAGCTACATGTTGTATGATTCCATTAGATGCAAATACATTTAGTGGGGTGGTCATTGGAATTGTATTTACTCGCAAAATTCCGGTACGCTTGGATGGAAAGGTTCGAAAGGTTAAAAATGGTACGCTTGGCGCAGGAAATATTAAAGTTCCGACAGGAAAATTTGGAAACACATTAGGTATTGATGCCGTATCATAAACCTGTGGTATTGTATTGTATGCAACGAGACCAAAGGCGGAACTTACGGGTATGTACGCATTTATAAATCCAGCAAAAACTGCGTCGGGTGCAGCCAATGGTACAAGCCCACCGGATATTGCATTGATAAATATTTTCATACCATTATTATCGGGAACAAAAAGGGTGTACTGATTGGAAACAGTTGTGGCTTTAAATAAGTTCACAAAATTTGTGGGTCCTAAACTTGCTTTTTTTACTAACAGGTAATATAAACTATCACTGGCAGTGGCACGCAAAGTAGAATCTAAAGTGATATTAGATAAGGCAGGAGCGCTTGCAGGTATGGCAAATTGTTGCACATCCTTGTTACAAGAGGCTAATAGAACAGCTACCGTAAGTACAGGTAAAAATGCAAATCTCATTTTATTTTTTATTGTGTTCATTTTATAATTTTTAAGATTTTTATTAATACAGGTTAAAGCCGATGCTTACATAATATAAACCACCCACTACAGAATTTCCGGTAGCATTTCTGTAATACTGGTTTAATAAATTATTAGCACCAACCTTTAATAAAGTTTTGGTTGCAGGCATTTTCATACTAACCTGTGCATCCACAGTTTGTACTGCAGGTATATCACCACTAGCAAAATCTCCCTGAAAATTAAATCCATCCTGATAACGGTATGTTACATTAAAGCCATAAACTTTGTTTTTTCCAAAACCATTGTTAGCCAGCGAAATATTTGTTCTGTATTTTGGAGAATTAAAGAAAGAATAAAACCCAAGATCAACATCACCAATTTCATCAGATGAAAAGTTACCGCTTACAATAAAATTTTTCGGAAGCCTGTAATCTAAACTGATTCCGTAACCGCTTGTTTTCACTTTTTTTGAATTGTTTACCGGAATTGAATACGTAAATCCTTTTGAAGTATCTGATTGAGTTATTGGAGCATTTGTTCTTGACTGTACAATAATGGTTCGGCTGATAAAATCTTTATACTGACCATAATACCCATAAACATCAATTAATAATTTATCGTTTAAATGCAAACCCTTGTAACCAATTTCGTATGTAGAAACGGATTCTGGTCTAAAACTAAAATCAGTAACTTTTACCGGAGTGCCTTGTTGAAGACTTGTGTACGAATAAGTAGGATTGGAAATGAAATTATATTTGTTGGCAAGCAAAGCATTACCACCTGTTAAACGGGTACCACCGCCAACAGAAAGATCAATAAATTGTTGCTGTGTAGATGGGAAACGATAAGCTGTTTGATATGATAACCGAATATTTTTATTTTCTGCAACTTTAATTAGAGCAGTTGCTCTTGGGGTAAAACGTCCTTTAAAATTTTCATTTTTGTCGTATCGGCCTGCAACGGTAAGTTTTAATCTTGAAATTATCTGGCGGCTCACCTGGGCATATCCACCATATTCATTTATACCAATTTTACCTGCAGTATCTGCAAACAATGTACCCTCGGAGTTTAAGAGATATCTTTTAAAGTTTCCACCGATTATTATGTCAGCAACTTTACTTGTATAATTACTTAAATTTAACTGACCTTCTGCATTGTATAAATTGGTTTTATCTAAAAATAAACCACCGCCATTTTTAATTGGTACTGACCGTACCCGGTTAAATATAGATTTAAATTGAGCACTTCCCGGTAACGGTCTTCCAACATCTGCTGTTGCACGTGCTATTGTTTGTGCTTCAAACTGAGATTTGCCAAGCTGCAATGCTGAAAGATATGCAATTGAATACTGACCATACCAAGATGCTGCAATTTCTGCAAGACCTATAGTACCGCCGGAATTTGGTTTTGGCGGAGATGCTTTCCATGCTTCATTTAACAACCTTGTTGTAACCGTTGCATTAAAAGATTGACCGGCATTTTCCTGTGTTGTGTAAGCTCTTACATACCAATTTTTGTTATTCAATTCTAATTTGTATTGTGCAATTTTTAAATCTTTTAAAGAGTACCTGTCACTACCAGTGTACGTGCTTGTACCCGTTCCAAAATATCCTGCAGCAATTGCTTCAATCTTTGGCGTTATCTTGTAATGTAAGGCAGTTGTAGCTTTAAAGTTAACCGTATTAGGATTTACAATATCTTTTTCAAGGTAGCCGGTACGTGATACATTTATTGGAACAGAAAGATACCCTGCCGGTGAACCGATACCTGCAAGAATTGGGCGTATGTCAGTAGTAGTTTCATCACCATAAACATTTATTCCATTGTAATTAGGGTCAGATTCTCTTGTGCCAAATGATGGTTTTCCCGCAGCCCCAAGCCCTTTATAATTTCTATAATCATCCCCTATCCAATCTTTGGCAGATATCAATTCTCCTGTAATTTTAAAAGCAAATTTTTCAGAGATTTTTTTTCCCCAACGCATACTCCAGTTATAATATGGTGAAGTTGGACGCTCTCTTTTGTCCGTATGCATAATGCCGGTTTTTATTTCCGTAGATAATCCCTGATATTTAAATGGACTTTTACTGGTTATTAATAAAGTTCCATTCATACCACCTGAACCGTAAAGTGCAGAAGAAGCACCAGGCAATAGCTCAATATTATCAACATCAAGTTGTGATAGGCCGACAATGCTACCCACAGAAAAATTTAAACCCGGTGCCTGATTGTCTATACCATCAACCTGTTGGTTAAAACGTAAATTACCGCTTCCGTTAAAACCCCGTGTACTGGGCGTTTTAAAAGTTAAAGATGATGTGGTTATATCAACTCCTTTTAAGTTAGCGACTATATCATAATAACTTGCAGCGGGTGCAGAACGAATTGCTGCAGCACTAACTCTTTCTATAGACACAGGAGATTCTAAAATATTTTGTGCCACTCTTGAAGCAGATACAACTACTTCTTGTCCCAAAGCTTCACTAGGCACAAAGTTTACATTTACTTGCTGTACTGCGCTTGATACAATAATTTCCTGTGTTGTAAAACCTACTGAAGAAAATACCAGTGTAACAGGTAATGATTTAGCAGAAATTGTATAATTACCATTTTCGTTTGTAAATGTACCTGCATCAGTACCTTTAATTGTAACTGAAACTGCTGCTGCGTTTTCTGCAGAACTGCTGTTTTTTACGTTACCGCTGATGGTTACATTTTGTGCGTAAGCGGCCATCGAAAAAATGCTAGCCAGCAACATTGTAAACATGAAGCTTTTAAACTTTCTCATATCTGTTTTTTTGGGTTTGAAATATATCGGAAAAATAAGCATTGTTATTATGTTATAAAATTTTTTTTTCGTTCTTATATTTTATTAAAAAAAATAATAGCGGTTGCAGATATCAATTGTTCACCTTATTTTGTGGTATGGCTACTTTTAATTTTGACGGGCAAACAGATTTTTACAGGGGAAAAGTCAGAGACGTTTACACGATTGACAACGATATTCTTGTAATGATTGCAAGTAACAGGCTCTCAGCATTTGACGTTATTTTACCAAAAACAATTCCTTTTAAAGGACAGGTTTTAAATGAAATTGCTGCATACATGTTGAACGAATGCAAAGATGTATGTCCCAATTGGCTATTAGAAGTGCCGGCACCTACGGTAAGCATTGGTAAAAAATGTGTCCCTTTTCAAATAGAAATTGTTGTTAGAGGAAACTTAACTGGACATGCATGGCGCACTTACAATGAAGGAAAAAGAGTTTTATGTGGGGTGAAATTGCCTGAAGGATTGAAAGAAAATGATTTTTTTGACAATCCAATTATTACACCTTCTACAAAAGCAAACCAAGGTCATGATGAAGATATCAGCAAAACAGAAATTATAAAACAACAGCTTGCCACCGAAGAAGAATGGAATACCTTAGAAAAATATGCGCTTCATTTGTTTGAAAAAGGCAAACAGCTGGCGGCAAAACAAGGATTGATATTGGCTGACACTAAATATGAATTTGGAAAGATTAATGACGAAATTTATTTAATGGATGAAATTCATACTCCCGATTCGTCCAGATATTTTTATAAAAACGGTTTTAATGAAAGATTGCAAACAGGAGAAAAACAAAAACAACTCAGCAAAGAATTTGTGAGGGAGTGGTTAATGGACAATGGGTTTATGGGAAAAGAAGGACAAAAAATACCGGATATTACAGATGAAAAAGTACAAGAAATAAGCAACAGATACATTGAATTGTTTGAACGAATAACGGGGAAAACTTTTACCCCTAAAGTATTCGATGACGATAAAATGTATAATATTGTTTCATCATCATTACTTAAATTGAGATAAGCTATTGTAGAATTAACTACCCGTTAGTTTTTTTGATGCTAGATTTTAACTTATATTTTATGGTGGCATATAATTTGGTTTTGATTTTTAAATAATAAAACAATTACTCCAACTTTAAAAACAAAAATTATGGGCAGTTTACTTTACACCATCGCAGTTATACTTGTTATAATTTGGGCGATATCTTTTTTCGGTGGATTTTATACCGGTGGTATTATCCATATACTTTTAGTAATAGCTATTATAGCTATATTATTTAGGGTTATTTCAGGAAGGAGACCATTGTAATTTTTATAAATATTCCGATATGAAAAAATCAAGTATTGTTCTGGCTCTTCTTGCTGGCGCAGCAATTGGTGGTATTGTAGCAATTATATTAAAAGTAGAACATGAAATATCAAATGTAAATGCTGATGAAGATGAAAATTCTTCTTTTCATAAGATAGCACAACAATTTTCTGATAAACTTTCATCAGGTCTTAAAAAAGCAGAATCAAAAATAAAATCAACAGAAAAGAATAATGATTTTTCTAAACGTGATGAAGAGGGCGTCTTCCTCTAACAAATAAAAAATCCTTTTGTAATTTACAAAAGGATTTTTTATTTATAGTCTTATTTTTCGATGTCGAGATTTATTAAAAATCATACTATCATTTTCATTTCCCTTACGCAATTCTTTTTGTTTATCATGTGGCAAAGCAAAAATATCTTTGCAATCAATACTGCAGCAACCATTAAAAATCTCAGCACATTTTTCGCATTGTATTAAAAGCAAATGGCAACCATCATTTGCACAATTTGTATGTGTGTCAGCTACAAAGCCACATTGGTGGCATGTTGCAATAATTTCATCTGTTATTCTTTCTCCAAGCCTATCATCAAACACAAAATTTTTCCCGTGAAATTTATTTTGCACTCCTTTCTCTTTTACTGTATTAGCATAATTTATAATTCCGCCTTCTAAATGGTAAACATTTTTAAATCCATTGTGTAACATAAAAGCACTTGCTTTTTCACAGCGTATTCCACCCGTGCAATACATAATAATGTTTTTCTCTTTTGCATCTTTCAACATATCTATTGCCATTGGTAATTGCTGCCTAAAAGTATCGCTCGGTATTTCAATCGCATTTTCAAAACGGCCAACTTCATATTCATAATGATTGCGCATGTCTACAACAACTGTATTATTATCATTACTCAACAAATTAAATTCTTCCGCTGTAACGTAGCTTCCTTTTTTTTTCATGTCAAATTCCTCATCCACAATTCCATCAGCAACAATTTTATCCCTAACTTTTATCTTTAAAACCCAAAAGCTTTTACCACCTGCAGGCCTCATGTTTTTGGTAGCTTCATGTTGCACAGCGATGTTTATTCTCAGAGATTCCAACCCAGGTGTTTTTTCAATCACCTGTTCAAAATCATTTGCATTACTTTCAGGAAAACTAAGTTGAGCGTTTATACCCTCATGCGCTACATATATTCTTCCAAAAACTTTTAAGGCATGTAATTTTTTGTATAAATCATCTCTAAACTCAACAGGATTTTCAATAAAAAAATATCTGTAAAATGAAATAGTCATGCGTAACTCCTCTTCAACTGTAAGCATTTTCTTAAGTTCATTCTGGCTTAAGCGGTTATGTAAAACTGACATGATATAAAATAATTTTATCTTTCCTCAAAGGATAAGAAATCATAAAAAATGATTGGATGCTTGCATGGCAAACCAAAACGGATAATTACAAATATATTATTTTACAGAAAAACTCATGCCTAAACTTCGGCTAGAATTCAGAATTAACATTATTACCGCCACCCAAATTTTTGCTTATCCTTCTTCCCAATAATCCACCTGCGCCAATTCTTATACCTGTGCTTACCTTATTATATCTATCATAACTTATAACAGCATCAACCCTAAAAATTTTAAAAATATTCTCCAGACCACCAAAAAATTCAATGTAATTGTTATTCCTATTTACATAAAATGCATTGCTACCTGCAATTAAATTCCAGTTTAATTTTCTAAAAACCGGAATTTTATTGGTTAAAAAACCATTAAAGTGATGCTCAATATGCCCTAACAAAAATAGTTTTTCTGTTGTACTAAAGGCATAATACGAAGCAAGCTGAAAACTGTTTACGTATTCGCTTGCGGAAAGAACCTTGTTCCCGTTAAAGTGCTGAAAATCCTGAATAAATACTTTTTTATTGTTTAAAAAGCCGCCAACGCCAAGTTTATATTTTAAAGCTCCTGCCAGTTTCAAATTTTTATCACCCTGTATAGAAAAACGCCATTTGTCAAAATCTACATTGCTATTAAATAAATTATTTATTCCTTTTGTGTAACTGATTGAAAAAGTTGGATACTTAGAATCCACGGCAACTTTGTATGTGGGAAACTGAATATACTTTTGCCCGGGTCTAAAAGACAAGGAAAATCCTGCTATCAGTGCTTTGTGCGGTTCAAATTGTGATGTTATTTTTTCAGTGGGAAAATTGAATGTTATATTACTGCTATCGCTTTTATTTATTGTAAATTTTGTTGTATTATTTAAAGGAATTCTACTTTCATATAATCCGTAAACTGAAAAACGCAAACCATTTTCAAACCTTCTGTTATAGCCAACACTTCCAAAATAATTTTCGTATGTTTTTAAATAATTTTTTCCGTACAAAAGTGTGCTGATAGTATTGCTTAAAGGAAGAAATTTCCCTTCTTTATTAAACTGACTCACCCTTTTCCCTCCACTAATTATAACGTTGTATCTTTTTTGTTTTGTTGTTACACTATCCTGCTCCCTTGTAAAAAAATTAATTGAAGCCTGTGGATTTAAATGTGTGTTGTTTATGCCATATCGAATCAATGGCCTGAAAGTGATGCCCGATCTGCTATTGCGGCCAAATTTATTTATGTAACCATTTAAATTTATAACTACTCCTTCGGCAGGATTGTATTCAGCATTAATTATCAAAGGATCAATTCCCCATGAAATTGTGTTTGTTTTAGTGTAGTGCGTTCGTCTTAAACCCCTTAAAAAAATATCAAAAGGGTTTATTTTATTTTGATTTTTATTAAGAGAATCTATTGAACGTTTTGAAAGCAACGAATCTTTGCTGGAAATGTAAATACTGTCTTTCTTTTTATAATCGAGTTGCTCTTCTATTTCTAATGGTACAGCCCTTGTACTATCCCAATAAGCAATGGTTTTTTTATTTACATCGGGGTCATATTTAATAATAATATTATCAAAATATTTTTTAGGAAAATTTGGTGTTAAGTTATAATCAGAATAGACACTTAAAAAATTGCCTGCAGCTTCAATACCAAATTGCTTAAAATTAAAATGTAATAACTGGTTTTTTACTAGTCTTATATTATTATCTACAGGCACATACAGTTGGGTTATTTGAAGCGTATCCATAATTTCGAGTTGTGAGGATTTCGTTACAACTAAATCAAAACTTTGAATAGACCATTCATCATCTACAATATTTATTATACCGGAAAAGAGTGGTTCATATTTACGTTTAGGGGTTACCCTAATGCTGTTAGTGGAATGACCATTTTCAAAAAAAGTTCCCAGATATTTAAATGTATAAAAATTTAAAGCTCCGTCAGCAATAGGCGATATAAAACCACGGGGATTAAATTTATCTGTAAAAAGCTTTACATTATTGCTGTACAAACTTATAAATGAAGGAAAATTAAAACCAAAACTGCTGCTGCCGCTGACACGGCTACTTATAACTTCAAGCTTAAATTTATCAGGTTGTTTTGCACTAATTTTTGATATTGATTCTGATAAATAGATAATTCCTTTTCCACCAGAGTCAAGTCCCATACCATTTCTGTCGGTTTCAGGTATTTTTTGTCCAAGTATTCTGTTAGGAAGAGTTTTTAATTTTATTAAATCTTTGCCATAAATATTGCAGGTAAACTCATTAACCTGTTTGGCAAAATAATTTTTTTTCTTTATTGCGTTTCTTATAATCTCATAGGCTGGATCTTCTCCTCCATTCTTAATGACAACCGTTTCCATACTTAACTTTTGTTCAGTTAATACAAAAGAAAGTTCCGTGTCATTTATTAAGTTTATTTTTTTTTCAGAAGAACTGTAGCCCAGATTTTGACAAACGAGGATGTAATAACCTGATGAAATATTTAGTGCATATTTTCCTTTTTCGTTTGCACTTGTACCCTTTGTTGTTCCTTTTACAGAAATGGAAGCATACGGCAACAAATCGCCGTTTGAGTTAAATACAGTTCCGTAAATTTTTTGTGAAAAAGTAGGTTGTAATAAAAAAAAGCTGAGAGAGAATAAAAATAAACGCATGAAAAAATTTTTCCGGTAATCGAATTTAAACGGGAAACTGTTACCGAAAAATGTAAAACAATTTAACGGGTAAAAAGTCTTCTGCTTAACCTACCTGTTAAACCTCCAAAACCCCCTACAAGCCCACCAATTAAGCCCGTAATGGCAATCAGTAAAATCGGGTTATCTGCTTTAATAAAAAGTAAAGATATTTTGTGAGCTAGTAAATGATTGTTTGCTGCGCTTATCCAAAAGCTTAATCCAGCCCATAAAAAGAACAAAGCTATAAAGCCTGTTAAAAATGCAATTCCTGCTTTTTGTGGTATTGCAAAAGCTACCATAAAACCTGTAACAGCGATTACCCACCATGGTAAAAAAAGGCATGCAGCAAAACTTAATAAAGCAGTTAATAAAACAGAAATTAAAAATTTCATAAATAAGTTGATAAAATTTTAAAAATTAATTGGAGAAGTTCATAACCCATTTAACACGGTTATCTTTTACTTCTTCTTTCGTCATCATCCACAAAGAATAATATTTTCCCTCAGCCCATTTATCTACAAAATTGTCGTAGTACTTGCTACCCGGGTTTCCATTTTGGCCACCTGGATAAACCCCATAAGCTTCCGTTTTTGCTGTAAGGCTTACAATCATTCTCCAGCTTGGGCCATGGTCTTCTGTTGTAGCATTTATCATATTTTTACCACCGCCCATATTTAAATGCATTCTGCTGAAGGCAGGTTGTTTTAAAAGATGATTAATTCTTGTATCCTTGTTCTTCCACCATTCAAGTTTGCCGCTTTTTTCTAATTCTTTTACAACCAAAACAGCTTCTTTAAATGATTTTAGGGCATCATCGGCAAGCGTCTCTTTTTTTGTAGTGTTGATGTCGTCAAAAAATTTATAAGAACTGTCTCTTATTGTTGCTTCAATTAAAGTGCTTTCAAAAGGTATTTGTATTGGCTGAGGGGCTTTTGCAAACTCATCATCATAAACATCTGTTTTAAATTTTTTGTACCATTCGTTGTACACCGTTGCTCCGATAGATGCAGCATCATTTCTTAAATTCCATGATTTTAAAATAGAAAAATATTTTGTTTCCTCTGCATTAAGCATTTCCACTTTAATTTGCTTCATTAAAACCGGTAAAAGTTCTTCTGCATAAATATTGTAGTTATCTGTTTGAAGCGCCATCATATCCTGAGGCGTAATTTGCTGCATGGCCGTAAGTCTTTTATTAATTAGTAAACCTCTTGCTACAGGATATTCTCTGCCCAAATAATATGCGTATGTGGAATCGGTTGGTTTTTGATTTGCACTACTTACAAATCCTCTTTCAGGATTGTATTGAAACGGTATTTCATTTTGTGGAATCATTCCTTGCCACATGTAAGAACTGTCAATACCGGGCATTATAAAATCTCCTTGCCCTTTCCATTTTGCCGGCCACTCTCCTTGCGTGCGCATGGCAATATCTCCGGCTTTACTGGCAAAGGCTACATTCTGTCCAGGCACTTTTAAGTTTTCAACTGCTGCCACATAATCATTGTAATTTTTTGCATGGTTCATTAAGTTGAACATTAATAAGTCATTGCTTTTATCGTGCGCTTTCCATCTTACAGCATAGTTTTTATTATTGGTTTGTCTGCCGCCATTAAAACTCTTGTCATACATTACCGGACCAAACACTGTATAGGCAACAGTATCAAGGATTGATATTTTTCCTGCAATTTTAATTTCTTCAATTCTGAAAGTAGTTTGTTTCCATGCATTGTTAAACCAATATTCTTTTCTGCTTTCGTCTTTAAATTTTATTTCATAATAGTCTCTCACATCTCTGCCACCATTTGTAACACCAAAAGCACAACTATCGTTAAACCCAATAATTACACTTGGCGAGCCTGGAAATGTTGCACCATAGGCATTAAAATTTGGTGTAGACAATTGCATTTCGTACCAAATTGATGGTAAGTTTAAACCAAGATGCGGATCGTTACAAAGTATTGGGGCGCCACTTTTTGTTTTGCTTCCACTTACTGCCCAGTTGTTGCTGCCGTTGGCAGGATTAGGTTTTACAAATTCTTCTGCAGCTACAAAACCTTTATTAAGGTACATTGAATCAACATTTGCAGGAGCAACAGGTTTCATTGCAGCTGCAACGTAAACAGTTCCTTTCGGAATAATTGGGTCCAGCGAATCCTGAACCAATGGATAGAGTAAATCAAAATCAGTTTTGCTGAAAAATTGTTTTGCATTCGTCATTTCAAAATCATTATCATGCCCTGCAAGGTCGTTGCTCATTAATTTTAAAAACAAAGCAATTTTTAAATTAGTCCATTTTTCAGGTTTAATGCCTAAAAGTTTATACTCTATAGGCAAAGTACTTTCCGTTAAAGTATTTATGTAAGCATTTACACCTGCAGTGTACGCATCGCAACTGGATTTGGTCGTATCATTTTGCTCCACTTCTTTTAATGCCGTTTCAGCAGCGTAAACCATCCCAAGTCTCCTAAATTCTCTGTCATGTTTTAATGCAACTTCACCAACCATTTCTGCTGCACGGCCTGCAGCTACATTTGTTTGTAACTCCATTTGAAACAATCGAAACTTTGCATGCAAATATCCCTGTACAAAATATACATCATTTTCCTGTTCTGCAAATACGTGAGGTACCAATTTCTCATCAAAATAAACAGACACTTTTCCTTTAAGCTGAGGAAATTTTAAATCTGCTGAAAAGTTTTTGTCAGCGGGTTCAGCATTCTGCCACAAACCATGTTGTGGCGATAACAAAGCACCAAGCGGAGCCGGTGCAACGAGTTTAGTATTTAAAATAATTATCAGCAACAAAGTAATTGCAGCAGAGAATAGTAATGGTAAAATGCGCATAAAAAATATTGTGAACGTAATGTATAGTTTTTTAAAACATTATCGGAAAACGATTTATTGTTTTCAGATATTGTAATATTAATTATCAATGCTGGTTTACCTTTATAATAAAAAAATGAAAAAGAAAAATGCTATTGGCCTTGATAATGATAAAGTAAAAGAATTGGCAAAAGGGTTAAATAAACTTCTATCTGAATTTCAACTTTTTTATATTAACGCAAGAGGTTTTCACTGGAATATAAAAGGTGATAAGTTTTTTGAACTGCATGTAAAGTTTGAAGAACTTTATACAAATTCTCTTCTTAAAATTGATGAAGTTGCAGAGCGCATATTAACATTGGGTCACAAACCTCTGCACGCATTTACAGATTATGTAAAAACTGCATCTATAAAAGAAGTAACAGATGTTTCGAATGGTAAAACTGCTATTGAACATGTACTCGGAGGTTTTAAAACTTTAATTGAAGCAGAAAGAGAGTTGCTGGAATTATCTGCTGATGCAGGCGATGAAGGTACAAATGCATTAATGAGTGATTACATAAGAGAGCAGGAAAAATTTGTGTGGATGTATAATGCATATCTTGATAACTAATTAGGTCATGGAAAATATTGATGTAAAAAATATTCTTGGGCTGCAACTACCAACGGATCCAAGATGGGTAAACCTTGCAGAAATGCAGCTGGAAGAAATATTAACTGACCATGCATATTGCGAACAGAAAGCTGCTACAACCTGCATTACACTCATTCAAAAAAATTCAGAAAAAGAATTTTTGGTTGAAGAACTAAGCCCGATTGTTACAGAAGAATGGGGGCATTTCAGGCAGGTACTGGCAGAACTTAAAAAAAGAAATTTAGTTCTCGGTAGGCAACGCAAAGATGTTTATGTAAATGAACTACTCAGGTTTATTATAAAAGGCGGCAGTAGGGATCAGCATTTTCTTGACCAAATGCTGATAATGGCGTTGATTGAAGCAAGAAGTTGCGAGCGTTTTAAGAGACTGAGTGAAGGATTGGATAATTATTACATGCGTAATTTTTATCGAAAATTTATGGAGAGTGAAGCCGGGCACTATACCATGTTTATAAACCTTGCAGAATATTATTTATCAAAAGAAACAGTAAGAAAAAGATGGAAAGAATGGCTTGCTTTCGAAAAAGATTTAATGAACAGTGCTGAAGTTAGAGGCGATAGAATACATTAAAAATAAAATTTCACCTATTTTTAAAAATACTTAATTTCTCTATATCATGTTACAAAAAACCTAGTCTTATTGTTATTACTACCAGCTTTTGCCGACAGAATAATATTTGTATAATTATATTCTTTGCCGGCCTGCTCTCCAGGCCGGTTTTTTTATACTTAAAAATAATTAATGATACAGAATTACAAAGGCTACACTGGCCAACAGCATTGGGTTTGGAAAAAACTATTTAGCAGACAACAGGAAAATCTGCTCCAAACAGGTACTCGTACTACACAAACAGAGCGTTACCTTGCTCAACAATGTTTTTAATGCTCAAAGTATACCAAAACTTGCTGACTTATCGTCTGCTTTGTTAAAACGCACAGGCTGGCAAATTCACGTTGTAGAAGGATTTATACCTGCAGTAGAATTCTTATCTCTGCTTGCTGATAAAAAATTTGCTGCAAGCACATGGCTTAGGGAACTTGCCCACCTGGATTATTTGGATGAGCCTGATATGTTTCATGATGTATTTGGACACTTGCCTGTTTTATGCGGTAATGATTATGCAGCATTTGTACATAAAGTAGGATTGCTAGGAAAAAGTTATTCATTTTTTCCTGAATGTGTTGATTTGATTGAACGCTTTTACCGGTACAGTATTGAATTTGGACTTGTAAAGAAAAATGATAAAATTAAAATTTTTGGGGCAGGAATCATTTCCTCTTACGGCGAAACGAACCGTATTTTTGAAGATTGTTCTGTACAGATAAAGGAATTCAATCTGGCTGAAATATTTTACCTCCCTTTTAATAAAAGCAGTCTGCAGCCTATTTATTATTTTGCCGGCAGTTTTAAAGAACTTTATCTGGCAGTAGAACAATTGGCTTTAATACTGGGAAAAACACTTGAACAAGAAAAGCTGTTAATGATGTGATCTATCAAAAAACAGGAGTTCATTAGATAAATCAAGATGCGGATATTTTTGAGAGAGCATAACAACTTTCTCAAAATTTATTTGTAAAAATTTTTTGTGTGATGTTGATGATGGATTAAAAGGTTTGTGATTTACAGCCGCATTTATCTCATTTATTTCCTTCATTAATTGCTGTGATGCTTCATCTATCACAGCAGTTAGAAATTTTTCCCAAACATAATTGGTGGCTGCATAATTAGGATGCACAAGATCTTCAGCAAAAAAACGGTAATCTCTCAGGTCATCTATTATCAGCTCATAAGCAGGAAAATAAAAACTGTCTAAGTTATTTGTAAGTTCATGTACAGCATGTATCAAAGCAGCTTTACTTCTGTTATTCTCAATAAATCCCTCTCTTAAATGCCTTACCGGGCTGACGGTAAAAATAAATTTTGCAGTAGGATTTACAGATTGTACACTTTGCTGCATATCTTTTAAAACAGTTACTATTTCTGATGGGTTTAATAACCTTCGGCTGAACTTATCAGTAGGAATTTTGTGGCAATTTGCAGCTACATTTTCGTAATTTTTTTTGGGCTTAATATCCTTCCACTCATAAACAAAAGCAGAACCTAGCGTAATTAAAATCCAGTCTGCAGTTTTTATAAAGTCAGCAGCTCTTTTAAGTTCAGTATTTATATTTTGTAAAGCCTGTAATTTTTCAGGATGAGAAAATCTTGTATGATGCGCTCTGCTGGCCCACAATTCGTTGTAATAAAATAAATCATTTTCTGAAAATACATTTTCTTTGGTGTAACTTCTTATGGCTTTGGCAATGCTTACAGGGTTAAATAAAATACCGTTAGGGTTTTCTAATATTTTAAATTTGTTCGCTGCCAATTTTTTACCAATCTGCTCTGTAAAACAAGAGCCAACTAATAAAATTCTTTCAGTAATTTTTATTTTTACAGGAAAAGGTTTGGGCGTAAATTCTGAACGGAATTGCATAAAAATTATTTATAAAATGCAGAAGAATGAATTATAAATTAAATAAAAATTTCACTTGCCATTTTATTACATTTCTGTAAAGCAATATTATCAATTTGAAGTTGCTCGCCCCTCTCTTCAAAATAACGAAGCATTGTTTCTGTATCCATATTTCCAACTAAATTATTACCTGCCATTGGGCAACCGCCAATTCCTTTTAATGCAGAATCAAATCTTCTGCAACCTGCATTTACCGCAGCTTTCAGCTTATCAATTCTGTTTTCAGGAGCAGAATGTAAGTGAACGCCCATTTCAATATTTTTAAAAATCGGAAGAATTTTTTCCAATAAATCACTCACATTATTTGCTGTCGCCAAACCAACAGTATCTGCGATGGAAATAATTTTTACACCAAGTTCTTCAATGTGTTTGATTCGCTTTATTACAATTTCTTCGTTGTATTCATCAGCATATGGATTACCGAAACCCATAGAAATATATACTACTAATTCTTTATTATGCTGTATACAAAGATTTTGAATATCTTCTACTCTTTTCAACGATTCATCAACCGAAGAATTTGTATTTCTCTGCTGAAAAGTTTCTGAAATTGAAAAAGGAAAACCCAGATATGTAATCTTATCAAATTCTACTGCATCCGTTGCACCACGAAGGTTAGCAATAATGGCAAGAAGTTTTGTATTGGTATTACCTAACTCAAGGCTATTAATCACATCTTTTGTATCTGCCATTTGAGGTATAGCTGTGGGAGAAACAAAACTTCCAAAATCTATTGTGTCAAAACCTGCTTTCAATAAATTGTTTATATATTCAATCTTTTTATCCGTCGGTATAAAATGAGGCCATCCTTGCATGGCATCTCTGGGACATTCTATAATTTTAATATTATGTGCAGAAATAGAATTCATAAAAGTATTATCGGAAGGTTTTTTAAATTAGCTTTTAACCGCTTCACTGTTTTTTTGAGGTTTTATGACTATACTATCTGCGGGGAAACGTACTTTGATCGTATCTCTTAAAATACTGCCCCTGTTTATAACCATTATTTTTTTGCAATAGACCTAACTAGCATCTCCATATATTAATAAATATGATTCTATAGGCATTTCATCCATTTCCACTTGGTTAACAATCTCTTCGAGTTTTCTAGATTCTTTTGCGATTTTGTACGATGCAAATTCGTTTAAATTGATTTCCTTTTTTCTTTCTTTTAAATGATCTGCCAAATACCATGTAACGGGTTAAATATTCTTGTACCAAGGATATTTTGAATTGTTAACATGAAAATTATTACAGCTTATTTTTAAAACAGCACATACGCCTGCAGTTATTGCATATTTGCTAGTAATATCATTAATTGCCACAATCGATGAAAGGTTTTCTTGCGGTCGAAAAAACTGCATAACTAAGAAAGCAACCAACAGAAAAACCAAAACACATTTAAAAAACAGCTTCATTTTTAATTAAAAATTAGTGCCCAATATAGCGAACAATTATTTTAATTAATTTACAATAGGTTTTATAGTGTAGCCATCCTTTGTCAACAGATCTATCAAACCATCTTTGCCAAATAAATGCGCAGCACCAACAGCCATAAAAATATTAGTTTTTGGTAAAATAATTTTGAGTTGTTTCACCCAGTTAAGGTTCCTGTTTTTTAAAAGCGCATCATTATTTTCTCCATCTGAAAATGTTTTGTCATTAACTATTGCTACTAAACTGTCAGTCTGTTGATTCTTGTATGTCTGCACCATTCTATTAAAATACAACTTGTATTTATTCATACTGTCAATATTTTTTAATAGATCTTTAGCTTGTACACCATATGGTATGCTGTCAAATATGGAAGATTGAAATTCAATGGTTTCAAAGCCATAAATTTCTTTTTTCTCTTTTTTTGCGATGGTCATTAATTCAATTTCTACACCGCTGGGCGTTTTGCAGGGCATCATACGTGGGTAAAGCAATGCAGCGAGCATCATAGGTTTCATTTTATTAAAATAACTCAGGTTCATTTTAAGCGAATCTTTGTAGAATTTTGTAACCTTTTGTAACTCTTCAACTGTATATAAATCGTCCAAGGTTTTATCTTTCATGTTCATAAAAAACATGCCGCCCAATGTATTTTTCGGATCATCCAGATCCATTTCAAAATAGACCCGATTTGATACCTTAACTGCAGCTTGCAGATTTGCGCTAAACTGAATATCGTTTTTACATAAAATATGAAACGTTCCAAAAATATAGCTAGGCTGTTTTAAGGTTTTACCTGAAATTTCCCATAATAAAGTATTGTTGTCTTTGTTTACAGGCAATTTCAAAATGTTTTGAGCAGTACAACTTTGAATGACAAATAAAGTTGCTAAAAAATAAAATATTCTCATAATTGATTTTTATTTTATCAAAGAGTAAAGAGAAAATTTTTTACGCAAAATACAGATTTGCAAATTTTCTATTTACCAATTTTGTATTTTGATAGAATTTCATCCACTCTTCTTTCCACTTTTTCATCCAACACCAAAACAGGTGCATTGTGTGGTTTTATTCTTGCATCAAAAATAACAGAACTGCATCCCCAATGTTTATTTTCTGTAAAACGATTTACACCATAAATATCATGCGACGGATTACAACGGGTAAACGTAACCCATAAAAAATTGTTTAGTTTTTCTGCAGTAAACGCTGCATCATCACACAAAACAATTATTGGAAACTGATTAAGTTCGTTTTCGAAATTTCTAAGTTTTTCATTGATAACATCCAACTCTTTGTGCGCTTCATCGTACGATGTAAATGCTTTTGTTTGTATTGCCACAACACCGGGCATTACTAATTTACCGCCCAATTCAACCAAACAATTTGGAAAAGTATTACCTAATTTTCTCTTTACCACTCCATTAGCTGCAAATACGACTTTACTTCCGCTGTTAATAGACGTGCCCGAATAATCAAGTGTATCAATCGAAGTATTTGTATAAAAATGAATATCTCTTTTTAGGTTTATTCTTTCCAGCAAAAATGTAAAATATTTTTCTATGTCGTGCGTATCAATGCTGTTTGCAGCATCAGCTGTTATAAATAAAAATTTTGCCAGACTTAACTGGCCTGTTCCTAAAATATGATTGGCGATTGTTAGAATTTCAGCAGGCTGTGTTGCGGGTGTGTAAGGTGTGTATCTTTCACTGCCAATAGCCAGCAAAAGAGGATGAACACCCGCAGCATCAACAGCATTTACTTCTATTAAACCCGGTATTTCATTTTGCAAAGCGCTGCCTGTTATGGAATGAATCAATTGCCCAAAACTGGTATCTTCTTGTGGTGGTCTACCTACAACAGTGAATGGCCAAATGGCATTTTTTCGTGCATACACTTTATGCACTTTCATTAATGGGAAATCGTGTTGCAAACTATAATAACCGAGGTGGTCGCCAAATGGCCCTTCGGGTTTGTTTTGTTGTGGTTGTACCGTTCCGGTTATTACAAAATCAGCATCGGTGCTTACACAAAATCCATCTTTGTAGGTATAACGAAAACGTCTTCCACCCAAAGCTCCTGCAAAAGTTGCTTCACTTAGTCCTTCGGGCAAAGGCATAACTGCAGCAACAGAATGTGATGGTGGTCCGCCTGCAAAAACACTCACTTTCAATGCCTGGCCTTTTGCATTTGCTTTTGTCTGGTGCACACCAATGCCTCTGTGAAGCTGGTAATGCAAACCAATTTCTTCATCTTTGATATATTCATTTCCTGAAAGTTGTATGCGGTACATTCCCATATTTCCATTCATAATCCCCGGTTTGTCAATATCTTCTGTGTAAACTTGCGGTAGCGTTACATACGCACCGCCATCCATTGGCCAGTGCACAATCTGCGGTATTTCACTCACTTTTATTTCTTCGTACAAAACAGGTTTTGTAACAGGATTTTTTAAGGGCAAAGCCTTAAAACCCGCCGCCAATGTTGCAATATTTTTTAACGGTTTTTTTATTGCTTCAACAGGATTATTTTTTAGGTCGATAAGATTTCTAACATGCAAAAGCGTATTTCTAAAAATAAATTCACTTCGTTGTAATGTGCCGAAAATATTGGAAGCTGCTCTAAATTTTGAACCCTTTACTTTTTCAAATAAAATAGCCGGTCCACCTGCTGCATATACTCTTAAATGTATAGAAGCCATTTCAAGATATGGATCAACCTCTTCTTTTATGCAGAGTAACTGCCCGTTTTTTTCAAGATCCAATAAACATTCTTCGAGGGAACTGTAAGCCATGTAATTATATTAGAATGTAAAATTACTTTTTTAAATAAAACAGGATTTTAAAATTTCTTAATTCATAATAACCCTTAACAAAAAACCCGAAATCACTTTCGGGTTTTTTATTATTTCTTCATGTACATTACTTCTTTTACCAGCTTTACCGTTCTCGTTACATCCGGTAAATAAAGCGCAACCAAATTTGGTGCATAATGCATCGGGGCATCTATAGATGTTATTCTGCGGACCGGTGCATCCAAATAATCAAATCCTTCTTTTTGTATGCGGTAAGCAATTTCTGAACTTACAGATGCAAACGGCCATTGCTCTTCTACGATTACCAAACGGTTTGTCTTTTTTACACTTTCTAAAATCGTGAACCAATCTAATGGACGAATGGTTGCAACATCTATTACTTCTGCTTCTATTCCTTCTTTGGCAAGTTCTTCAGCTGCACCCAAGGCAACTTTCATCATTTTATTAAACGAAACAATGGTAACATCTTTACCTTCTCTTTTTATAAAACATTTTCCGATTGGTAACACATATTCTTCTTCAGGCACATCACCTTTTTCACCATACATAACTTCACTTTCCATAAACATTACCGGATCATTATCTCTAATTGCAGCCTTTAATAAGCCTTTAGCATCGTAAGGATTGCTTACTGAAATAACTTTTAGCCCGGGTATATTTGCATACATACTTTCAAAAGCCGTACTGTGTTGGGCGCCTAGCTGTCCGGCACTTCCGTTTGCTCCTCTAAAAACAATGGGACATCCAACCTGTCCGCCACTCATAGCAAGCATTTTAGACGCAGTATTTAAAATTTGATCTAAAGCAAGGACTCCAAAATTCCATGTCATGAATTCTACAATCGGTCTAAGACCATTTTGTGCAGCACCAACGGCAATTGCAGTGAAACCAAGTTCTGCAATTGGCGTATCAATAATTCTTTTCTCACCAAACTCTTCCAGCATTCCCTGACTTACTTTGTAAGCGCCATTGTATTCTGCCACTTCCTCTCCAATTAAAAAAACCCTGTCATCCTTTCTCATTTCTTCCTGCATGGCTTCTCTGAGAGCCTCTCTAAACGCTATTTGACGCATAAGTATTATTGAGTATTTAGTGTTAAGTATTAAGATTTAGAATTCTAAATTCTAAACAAATTTATTGCAACAGTGTTGAATGAGCAAAATTTAAAGCACAATGCTTATTTGATGTAATCAAACTTTTATAAATTTTAGTAGTTCATAAGCTAATCAGCAAATTATCAAATGAGCTAATTAATTTATGTTCTCTATCACCATGGCACTAGCACCCCCACCGCCATTACAAATACCGGCAGCACCATATTTTGCATTGTTCTGTTTTAAAACATTTAGAAGCGTAACAATTATTCTTGCACCGCTTGCACCCAATGGATGCCCCATAGAAACTGCTCCACCATTAACATTGACTTTAGCAGCATCGAGTTTCATGCGTTTTGAGTTCTCAAGTCCTACAACTGCAAATGCTTCATTTAATTCCCAAAAACTAATGTCTTCCATTGTTAATCCTGCTTTAGCAACAGCCTTGGGTACTGCAATAGATGGCGTGGTTGTAAACAATTCAGGCGCCTGTTCAGCATCTGCATAGCTTACAATTTTACCTATTGGTTTTAAACCAAGCTCTTCCATTTTTCTCTTGCTGATTAAAACAACTGCAGCAGCACCATCATTCATTGTGCTGGAGTTTGCAGCTGTAACGGTACCGTCTTTTACAAATGCACCTTTTAGTCCTGCAATTTTATCAAACTTCACATTAAATGGTTCTTCATCTTTTGAAAAAATAACAGGGTCACCTTTTCTTTGTGGAATAGAAACCGGAACAATTTCATTGTCAAATCTTCCTTCGTTGGAAGCAGCCTGAGAACGTTTGTAACTTTCTACTGAGAATGCATCCTGCTCTTCTCGGCTGATGCCGCAGCTTGTAGCACAAAACTCCGCCGCATTGCCCATTGCCTTGCCATCATACACATCGGTAAGACCATCTTTTGCAAGACCATCAATCATTTGTACGTTACCATATTTATTGCCCCAACGCATATTTTCTGTATAAAAAGGCACATTGCTCATACTTTCCATTCCGCCTGCAATTATAATATCTGCATCGCCAAGCATAATACTTTGCGCTGCCAGGGAAATTGATTTCATACCACTCGCACAAACTTTATTTATGGTTGTACAATTTACTTCGTTTGGTAAACCCGCAAATTTAGCCGCCTGTCTTGCCGGCGCCTGGCCAAGATTTGCCTGTATAACAGAACCCATTAAAACATCTTCAATCTGTTCAGCTTTTAACCCACTTCTTTCCAGTGCACCTTTTATTGCGGCAGCGCCTAATTGAATAGCAGTGACATCTTTAAGTGATCCACCAAAACTTCCAATGGGTGTGCGAACAGCTGAAAGAATAAATACTTCTTGCATAGGATTTTTTTGATTGCAAATGTAAGTTTTATTGTACAATGAAATCTTTAAGAAGATACCGAATTAAAAAACGAAAAAACCATCCTAAACCGGGATTTAATTTCATTGAGTCAGATTGTTTATCGTTTCTCTTACAACTTCCCTATTGGAAAAATATTCTTCGTTTTCCTTTTAATGTTTTATTCGTATCAAGATTTTTAGTCGTTTTATTTTATCTGACAGTCAACATACATTTAATGTCATGCAAAAAGCATTCTTTTATCATAAATCTATGGGATTATTGTAGAAGTTTTTACCCAATCTCTAAAATTGATATCTTATAATAACATCTAAATTTAAAAATGTTACCTTCTCTTTGGAGTTATTTATTAGGAGTTCATTATTTTTAAAACTGGTGATTAAATCTCAACCCGAGATACTGCTATGGGAATTCTAAAATAAAATTGTTGTAAATTATATTGTATATATGTTGTATTGTAATGGTTATTTAAGTTTTTTCAGTCTTTGATTTTATTCCTATTTCTTTTAGTGATAGAGTTTTATATATTGTTCTTAGTATCTAATCTTTTTTGTTTATTCTTACAGCCAAGGCAAACAAAGCAGATTGTAAGTTTCTTAAATAGATTTTTATTTAGAGCTTATAAAAAAATGATCCTGTTAGGTGATATAAATTAAATTCGGTTTAATATTTGTAAATTTGTTTTCAACAATTAACTCTTAAAAAAAATTTATGAAAAACAAATTGCAACTTTCTATGTTGTCTATTGCTATATTACTTGGTTCTTTTGTGGCTAATGCTGCAATGGTTAATCCTTCAGATAGTGCAAAAGATGCTGCTATCTATTCTCACATCGTTACAAGAGTAAATGAAATCCAGGCAATGGACAAAACTACGTTGTCAGATAATTCAAAATCTGAACTGCGTAAAGAACTCAAACAAATGAAAAAACAGGCAGGTGGATTAGATAAAAGAGTTTATCTTTCAATAGGTGCAATTATTATAATAATTTTATTGCTTATTTTGATTTTATAAAAGATCAACAAATGCATTTGGTGCCGAACGATTTAATCGTTCGGCATTTTATTTTATACGTGGATCAATTATACTATAAAGTACATCTGCCAATATATTAATTGTAATAAAAATTACGGCACTTAATAACACAGCTCCCATAACAACAGGATAATCAAGTTTCTCCAAAGCATTCACTGTTACTTTACCAATTCCTTTCCAGCCAAAAATATATTCTATAAAAAATGCCCCTGCAAGCAATTCAGCAAACCAACCTGTAATGGCTGTAACGACAGGGTTTAACGCATTTCGCAGTGCATGTTTAAAAATAACCGTATTTGTTGACAAGCCTTTTGCATAAGCAGTTCTAATAAAATCCTGCTGCAAAACATCAAGCATAGAACTTCTGGTCAGTTGCGCAATCACTGCCAGAGGACGAATTCCTAGCGTAAAAGCGGGTAAAATAAGGTTTTTTATAGCCAGGTATTTTTCTCCCGTTACTTCATCTATTTCGTACAAACTACCGGTAATATTAAACCCTGTATAGTTGTGTAATAAAAATCCAAAAACATACGCAACAATGATGGCTATAAAAAATGACGGTGCAGATATACCTGCAATGCTTGCAAGAATAGATGTTTTATCAATCCACGTATTTTTTTTAATTGCTGATAATTCGCCTAATAAAATACCAAAAAAACACGCAAATACCATGGCGGTTAAAGCAAGTATTAAAGTTGCCGGTAACGCTTCTGCTAACACAGCTGTTGTATCCTGTTTTGTCTGATAACTTTTACGTAGATAAGGAATTTTAAGACCAATTTTTTTATCGCCGCCAAAAAAAAGTCCTTTTAAATTTTTCTTTTTTATGTCTTCAGAAGAATGAATTGCAATAGGAGAAACATCATTTACGTACAATAAAAACTGTTTCCATTTTGGCTGATCGAGGTATAAATCTTTGCGAATATTATCCAGTGTTTTTTTATCGCCCGTTTGCCCAACTATAAGCCTGGCAGGGTCTCCAAACCCTTGAAACATTACAAAAACCAATGCCAACACTCCCGGCAACACAAGTAATGCGTAAAATATTTTTTTTAAAATCGAATTCAAAAGAATAAATATTTTAATTAATATTTTTAAAAGCTGTCCAGCTCCATTTGTTTTTTACCACTGGGCCGTTCATTAAATATAAAGTAGGATCAACTCTTGCAACGGTTTTCATTACAGTTGCATCGCAACTAAGGAATTTTATTGAGGATGAATGTATATTGTTTGCAATCCAGAAATCATTAAACCTATTCTTAACTTTCTCTAACTGTGAGGACACAATAAAAATTGTCTTTTTTTGATTGATAAATGTTTTGACCAAACTTAAATCGCCTTCCCAATTTTTTGGATATGTTTCTAAATCTTTTATATACAGTAAATAATATTCTCCTGCAGTATTTAATATTGCATCTGTACTGTCATTACCGCTTTCTGTGGTAAGCGAAAAATCACTTATTACAGGAATATTATTACTTCCTTTTTGAGAAAGTGTTTGTTTTCTGTCAACAAATTCCCATGTACTGTCAGGTGTTGATTCTGCTCTATATTCTTTTAACACCCCGGCTTTTTTATAAACAAAAACATAGTCATATTTATCGGGTATCGCATTGGCCGGCATCTTACGCAGTTCAACTAAATTATTTCCTTTTTTATAAGGCAGGCAATCGGCCAAAGGCAAATTGCGAAGCACATACCATTGCAGCAATAAAACTAAAATTGTTGCTGATAAAATATATAAAAATGAAAAAAATGGTTTGGCAATTGGCGAAATGTATTTTGTGCTAAACAAAAGAAAGAAAGCCAATACAAGTAGTACAATATCTTTTGTAAATGTTTGTATAGGAGTTAATGGAATACAATCACCAAAGCAGCCGCAGGCGCGAATTTTCCCGGTAAATAAAACGTAGGAGGTTAAAAAAGTAAAGAAAATCATTAGTAACAATAAAACTGAGATGGTCATTTTTTTCTTCCAGCCAATAAGCAGTGCAACTCCAACAATAACCTCCAGCGTTATCATAATTAGTGAAAACGCCAACGCATACTGATCAAAAGTTTTCATAAGCCCGGGCATAAAACCGCTGCCACTCCATGCTTCAAAAAATTCCTGCATTTTAAAAGCAAGTCCTTTTGGGTCTATGGCTTTAACCAATCCTGAAAAAATAAATAACAGTCCGGTAAAAATTCTCGCAACTGTAACAAAAACTTTCATGCAAAATTTATTTTAATGTTTGCCTTCACCAACTAATATCAATCCAAAAACTGCATAGTTCAAAATATCAAACAGATTCGCATCTACACCTTCACTTACCAATGTGACACCCTTATTACTTATAATTTGTTTGATCCGTAATATTTTTGATAAGGAAAGATCTACAAAACTTTCCTGGCTCATTTCCCTCCAGGCTTCGCCATAATCGTGGTTTTTATCTTTCATTAAAGCTTTGGCCATTGCTGCTTTTTGATCATATAATTCCTTTACAATCACTGCATCCAGTTCTTCGGGCTCATCATTATTTATATCCAGTTGTATCAAACCAATTATTGCATAATTTAAAATTCCTTCAAATTCACTTTTAATATCATCATCAATTTTTTGTGTAATTCCTTCCTGTATATTTCTTATGCGCTTCGCTTTGATATAGATCTGATCTGCCACAGATAATATTCTGTAAACCCGCCATGAGGTACCGTAATCGGCTGTTTTTTTTAGAAAAGTATTTCTGCATACATCAATTATTTTATCATATTGTTCATCTGTCGTCATTGGCCCGTTTTTATTCTGGATATTTGTGTATAGCTTCAAAAATACAATTACTACTGCAATGTTTACACTTAACTGTAAAGGAAAATTAATATCGACAGAAATACCCCTTGCAATGGGAATTATAAATGCTACACCTGATTCTTTTTACAAAGAAGATTTGGTAAATGGTCTGGATGGTATTTTAAAACTGGCTGGTAAAATGTTGAATGATGGTGCTGGCATTTTAGATGTTGGTGGACAAAGTACAAAACCCGGCAGCAAACCAATTAGTGTACAAACTGAATTGGACAGAGTAATCCCTGCAATAGAAAATATTCACAATAATTTTCCGGAAGCGATCATTTCTGTAGATACTTTCCACAGCGATGTTGCCGTCGCAGCTGTTGCTGTGGGCGCAACTATGGTTAATGATATAAGTGCAGGAGAATTAGATAAAAAAATGATATCAGTTGTTGCGATGTTACGAGTGCCTTACATATGTATGCACATGAAGGGAAACCCACAAAACATGCAGCAGCAAGCCATTTATGAAGATGTATTAAAAGAAATGCTGGATTATTTTATTAAAAAAATACATCAATGCAGAGATGCCGGTATTAAAGATGTAATCATCGATCCAGGTTTTGGATTTGCAAAAAATGCTGAGCAAAATTTTTATCTGCTAAAAAATCTTTCTGTATTTAACATGTTGGATTGTCCAATTCTTGCAGGGCTGTCAAGAAAAAGTACCGTTTACAAAACTTTAAATATTACTGCAGCCGACGCTTTAAATGGGACCACTGTTTTAAATACTTTAGCATTAAATAATGGAGCATCTATTTTGCGTGTGCACGATGTTAAAGAAGCTGTGGAAGCAATCACTTTATTTCAACGATACAAACAGGCATAAAAAAGCAGCCCACTTTAAGAGCTGCTTTTTTGTAAAAGTATCTTTTTACTACCTAGGATTTTGACCCTGCTGTTGCATCTGTTGTTGCATTTGCTGCTGTTGCATTTTTTTTGCAGCCTCAGGATTAGCTTTCGTTAAACTGTCTGTATATTTTTTCTGCATCTCTTGAAATTTCTTCTGTTGTGCAGCTACATCAGCAGCAGCCTGTGCTTTGGTAAGCACTTCCAAGATTTCTACTTCAAAAATTAAATTTTCGTTTGGCTTAATATCTGCACCGGCACCGGCAGCACCGTATGCTAAACTTGACGGAATGTAAATCTTGGCTTTTGTGCCTTTGTTCATCATTTTTAAGCCCTCGCTCATACCTGGTATAACACCACCACCTAAAGACATATCATTTGTAAGGTTTACAGAAAGGGGCTCTAAATGACCTTTAGATGGATCAGTGTTTGAATCAAACATTTTCCCTTCAATTGTTTTACCTGTGTATTTAATTTTTGTAATTGAAGATGTATCCAACATTGCACCTGTACCTGCTTGAAGTATTTCAACATAAGCGCCTTTTTCTGTTTTAGTTGCTTTGATGTTGTTTTTTGATAAATATTCCTTTAATATTTTATCATCTTTTACAAGCTGCGCAGCTGCTTTTTGTTTACCTGCAACTTCCTGTACTGCCATATTTGCCTGTCTTGCCTTATCAGCATCTTCCTTTGTTTTGTACACATTTATTATTCTGATATTGGTATACAAATAATTTCCTTTTTTCATAAAAGGCGGCATGCTTTCAGGTTGTTTTTTAAACACAGTATCCGTCAACATTTTTGTTGAAAGGCTATCTCCTTTTTTTAGCTGCTTAAACAATTTAAAATATGCAGGTGGTAAATTTGTGGAATCGAAAGTAATAATTTGTGCAGCACCCATGTCTCTTGTGCTGTTTAAAATAGAATCTTTTTTACCATTATTATATACAGAGGTAAAATGAAATTCTATAAATTGACCGGGCTTTAAAGTTTCACCTTTTCCTTCGGAAATTATTTTGTACTCCATTCCTTCTTCTCCTTTTTTGTAAGGAGAATTACAGGCTGCAAAAAGAACGGCTGCCATCAATAATAAATATGCGTTTTTTCTCATTTTGTGTGATGTTTATTTTTAAAATGTATAAGTACTTAATTCTTTTTTATGCTCTTTCATGGCAGTCTTAAAATCATCAACTGCTTTTTCGAGGCTATCATAAGTAGCCCCGCCTGCTGCATTGTAATGCCCTCCCCCATTAAAATAAGTGCGTGCAAATGTATTTACATCAAACTCACCTTTACTTCTAAAAGAACATTTTCTTTCTTCCCCCCTATCAATAATTATAGCGGCAAATTTAATCCCTTCAATGCTTAAAGGGTAATTTACAAGTCCCTCTGTATCTCCGGTTTTAATATCAAATTTTATAAGATCCTGTTGTGGTATCGAAATTAATGCTGTATTGTATTCGTAAAAAACTTCCATTCTGTTAAGCAATACATTACCTATGAAACGCAAACGAGCTTCACTCCCATTATCAAACAATGCTTCGTGAATTGGAGAATGAACCAAACCCAGTTCTTTAAGATGCGCAACCATTCTGTGAACACTTGCCGTAGTGCCTGGAAATCTAAAAGAACCTGTGTCCGTCATAACACCTGCATAAAGACATTGAGCCACTTCGTTTGTTATTTTTTCAGCATGTCCGGAATTTACAATAAAATCATATACCATTTCGCAGGTACTGCTTTTAGATGTATCGCTAATGCCGTATGCAAATTTTTCAACTTGTGGTTCCTGATGATGATCAATCAGGATTCTGTCTGCCATTGCCTCATTCAATACATCTTCCATCTTTTTGGTTCGGCTGAGTGTATTAAAATCTAGACAGAAAATCCAATCTGCATTTTTACTTAGTTCATTTGCAACTTCCGTTTGGCGTTCATAATCCAATACTGTATTAACTCCCGGCATCCATCCAATAAAGGAAGCCCAGTTTGTTGGAGAGATAACTTTTACCTCATGCCCAAATTGTAATAGAAAATGGTAAAGACCAAGTGTTGACCCCATAGCATCTCCATCTGGTTTTTGATGCATGGTTATCACCACTTTTTTAGGAGTGGACAGCTGTTTGAATAAATTTTGAATTTCTTGCATAAAGGCGGCGCAAAAGTAAGTAAAAACATTGTTACTGTTCATATGTATAAATTGTTTTATAAATTATTGTTATTGATAATGGTATTCAGCCTCAAATCTTAGACTGTATTATCAATAAAAATTTGGAATGTAATTTTTTAAGAAACGGCTCTGCTTATAAGCAACAATTATGTTTTCTTAAGTTTTCTTTTATTTACTTTTGCGCTAAATTTAAACAAAATGACTAACAGAACTTTTACAATGATAAAACCTGATGCTACCCAAAATGGTAATACAGGTGGAATTTTAGAGATGATTAATGCTGCAGGGTTTCGTATTGTTGCTATGAAAATGACTCATTTAAGCGAAGCAAAGGCAGGTGAATTTTATGCTGTACACAAAGAGCGTCCTTTTTTCGGTGAACTTGTAACATTTATGAGCCGTGGTGCAATAACTGCAGTAATTTTAGAAAAAGAAAATGCAGTGGAAGATTTTCGCAAATTAATTGGTGCTACCAATCCTGCACAGGCAGAAGAAGGAACCATACGTAAAAAATATGCAACATCTATAGGAGAAAATGCCGTGCACGGAAGTGACAGTGATGAAAATGCTGCAATTGAAGGAGATTTTTTCTTTAGTAAACTTGAGCAGTTTTAAAAATGCTGCAAATATTTTTATAAAAAATCCTACTTCGGTGGGATTTTCTTATTTAGGTATGTTTAATTTTTTTACTGATTTTCTTTTTAAAGCCTTTGCTTTAACTTGCCTACCAATGCATGTATCTCTTACAATTATTAAATATCCTACCCGTTTTATACCTTTTGCATTTTTTGCAATGGCAATTATGCGTCTACCACTTAGCTCTCGCAAAAATATTTCTTTTTACAAATTGATGGGAACCGGCAAAAATGGAACTTTCGATAAAACGCCTGATCTGCATCAATGGGCAATAATGGCTGCACATACAGATGAACAAAATCATCTTACTATTGAGAATCTATATGGATTGTTTGTAGCAAAATGGTTGAAAATATTTAATTGCAATGCTACCATTTATTTATTAGAGCCCATAGAAGGCCATGGTTTCTGGGATGGAAAAAAGCCTTTTGGAAACCTTGCACCAAAATCAGATTACGAAGGAAAGATTGCTGTAATTACAAGAGCTACCATTAAATTAAACAAATTAAAATACTTTTGGCAGAATGTTGCTCCTGTGGCTGCGAAAATGGTGAAAGCTGATGGGTTTATAACCTCTTATGGCGTAGGTGAAATTCCATGGATAAAGCAGGCAACTTTTAGTATTTGGGAAAGTAAGGCTGCCATGAAAAACTTCGCCTACGGAATGAAAGAACATGCAGAGGTTATTCAAAAAACAAGACAACAAAAATGGTACAGTGAAGATATGTTTACAAGATTTAAAGTTATTAAGGAAAAGAAGCTTTAAATGATTTTATCTTTTAGTTGATTTCTCCCGGCTAAAGTTTTGCAAACTGTACAATTAAAAAATGTAATTCAAATTAGGGTTATGAAAAATATTAAGATCATAGAAGTACCTTCTGAAATTGGCGCTGGCACAAGGGGAGCTTCCCTCGGTATTGATGCAATAAAAATTGCTGCGCTCGATTTTATGAGCAATTTTTTTGTTCACTTTCCTTCCGAGAAAATAGAGGTAGAAAATAATTTACTTTTTGAACCCATAAAGTCTCCTTACGCAAAACGCATACATGGCGTGTTAACTATGTATGAGCGCATCAGCAAAGCCGTAAACGAAAGTATAAAAGGAAATTTTTTTCCGGTTATATTAAGCGGTGATCATAGTAATGCAGGCGGTACCATTGCGGGTATTAAAATGGCAAAGCCTAAAAGCAAACTTGGTGTAATATGGATAGATGCACATGCAGATTTGCATACACCATACACAACCCCCACAGGCAATATGCATGGCATGCCATTATCTACAGCCATTGCCGATGATAATTTGGAATGCAGTGTACATGAGCTTGATGAAAAGACGGCTAATATGTGGAACCAGTTAAAAAACATTGGAAAAATTCCCCAAAAGGTTTTGCCTGAGGACATTGTTTTTATTGCTCTGAGGGATTATGAAAAAGAAGAAAAACATTTGATTGAAAAGCATGGTATGAAAGTTATTACCACGGCAGAAGTGCGCAGAAATGGTGCAGAAAGTGTTAGCAGAAAAGTGCTGCGGCACCTTAGTGACTGCACAGATATTTATGTAAGTTTTGATGTAGATAGTTTAGATGCTGCCATTTCCCGTGGGACAGGAACGCCTGTAAGCAATGGTTTAAGAGAAAGGGAAGCAGAAGATTTAATAAGTAAATTTATGCAAAACCGAAAAATATGCTGCTTTGAAATTACAGAGGTAAACCCAACCTTAGATAAAGAAAATCTTATGGCAGAAATTGCCTTTAATATTTTACAAAGAAGTGTGAACGTATTAATGATGAATTAAAAAAATCCCTCTGCATGAGGGATTTGACATTAAAATTTTATTCTTAAAAATTTATATTCCGCTTAAGCTTTTTTTATAATGCTCCGCTCAAATCCATAGATTTCGATCTTTTTGATGCAAGTGATGGATCCATTTCAATAGCCTTGTCACACATTCCCTGACCTTTTTCTTTTTTTCCCATTTTTTGAAAAGTTAAACCTGCCTGATAAAGAGCTTTGGCATCTTTAGGGTCAGCTTCCAATAATTTCTGACAATAATCTAGCGAGCGATCATATTGTTTTTGTTCGTAAAGAATTTGAGCCAAATCTCTCAACATTTCTTTATTACCTTTTTTCTGATAAATACCAATCAACTTTTCTTCACCCTTTGCATATTGACCACTGTATAGCAAGGAATAACCATAATTTTCATTAAAATCGTTACTTGTTGCATAACCGTTTTTTGCAGCAGTTTCAAAAGCAGTTACTGCACTTCTATAATTGTTGTTGTTGTAATAAAGTAAACCAAGTTCGTATGCCCACGCATTTTTTTCTGGGTTTAATGCTGCTGCTTTTTCAAAGTATGGAACAGCTTTTTTATACATTTCTATATCCATATATGTTTTACCCAAAGTATAATTTACAATAGCATCATTGGAGTTTTTTGCAACCGCCTTTAGAAGAAATTTTTCGGCAGCAACATAATTCTCATTTTCATAATTGCACAACCCTATGATACGTTCTGCATTTTCGCAACCAACACATTTGTTGGCAAATTCTGCAGCCTTATCCCATTGGCGATAGTCATAAAACAAATTTGTAAGTTCTTTTATAATTTGAATGTTATTGGGCTGTAGCTCATAAGCTTTTAAAAAGTTAGCTTTTACCTGATCTGTTTTTCGCATTTCTTTGTTTGCTAAACCATTTTCGATATAAGCTTCTGCGTAATTTTTGTTAAACGCAATAGCCTTTTCAAAATTAGCAGAGGCAGTTAAAAAACGCTTTTCATTTTTTTCAGCAAGACCTTTGGAGTAATAAAAGGAAGAACTGTCAATAAAACTGTTAGCATAAGTTTGATGTACAGTAAAAAAATAAACGATTGATAGTATAATTTTCATATTCGGGGCAGTGCAATTTTAATACCGCTATTGGAGCACTACTGCACTAAACGCATTAATGCGTATGTTTATTTTATACAGCTTTTTCTTTTTATCAACACTTTCACAAAATATTTTTTTGTTGGTATAATTTCCACTCCCCCAGTATGGCTCATCGTCTGTATTATGTATTTCTGTCCATTGATTTTTACCTTTTATTATTATCGTTTTAGCTTCATGTACATAGTTAATTACATTTAAAATAATAATAACGTCATTTTTTCGGTCTTTTGCTTTCCTTCTGTAAATAATTATTCCATCTTTCGGTTTGGAAATATCCTCCCAGTTAAATCCATTTTTATCAAATTGCAGTTCGTGCAATGCCGGAATATTTTTGTATAAATTGTTTAAGTTTTTAATACATTCCTGCATGCCATTATGTGGTTTGTATTGTAACAACTCCCATTGCAGTTCGCTGTCATAATTCCATTCGTTTGTTTGCGCAAATTCGTTGCCCATAAATAACAGTTTTGCACCGGGGTGTGTATACATATAAGTATACAATAATCGGAGGTTTGCAAATTGTTGAAATTCGTTGCCGGGCATTTTATAGATCATTGGGCTTTTGCCATGTACAACTTCATCATGACTTAGCGGCAGCATAAATTTTTCATCATAAAAATACATCATGCTAAAAGTGAAATCGTTTTGGGATGCTGCTCTTTTGTTACCACTTTTTTTAAAGTATTTAAATGAATCGTGCATCCATCCCATCATCCATTTCATGCCAAAACCTAACCCGTTCTTTGAAGTAGATAATGTTATGCCTGACCAATCGCTTGCTTCCTCAGCTATCGTCTGTACATCCGGATATTCCCGGTAAACCATATTATTAAAATCCTGTAAAAAAGAAATGGCTTCTTCATTATCATTACCTCCTTTCTCATTTGGCTCCCACTCACCTTCCCCTCTTGAAAAATCAAGTCTGATAATGGAATTTACAGCATCAACTCTTATACCATCGATATGGAAATTTTGTAACCAAAAATGTGCGCTGCTTAATAAAAAAGAACGCACTTCTCCCCTCTTATAATTAAAAATATAACTGTTCCAGTCTTTGTGAAAACCTTTTTTCATGTCCTCATATTCGTAGGTATGCGTACCATCAAACATGTACAGGCCATGCGCATCACTTGGAAAATGGGATGGTACCCAATCGAGTATTACACCAATATTATTTTTATGCAGTTCGTTTATAAGGTGCATAAAATCCTGAGGTGTTCCATAGCGGGAAGTAGCAGCAAAAAAGCCTGTACATTGGTACCCCCAACTTCCATCGTATGGATATTCTGTTACAGGCATAAACTCAACATGCGTAAAGCCCATTTGCTTTACATAGGGCACAAGCCTTTCGGTAGTTTCAGTATAAGAATTAAAAAGATTTGGTTCATCTTTTTTAGGCCGCATCCAGCTGCCAAGATGGAGCTCATAAACACTCCACGGGGCATTTAAAGCATTGTGTTTTATTCTGTTGTGCATCCATTCACCATCACTCCAATGATAATTTAACTGCTTGGTTTTTGATGCAGTACCCGGTCTTAATTCTGCATAAACTGCATACGGATCTGCTTTATAGGTTTCCTTTCCTTCAAAACCTGTTATTAAATATTTATATAAAATATTTTCTGTGAGGTAAGGTATAAATCCTTCCCAAATGCCGGATTTATCAAGCCGCACAAATAATGGATGAAGATTTTTTTTCCAGCCATTAAATTCGCCGATAACGCATACCTCTGTTGCGTTTGGTGCCCAAACTGCAAAATAAAATCCTTCACAATTAAGTACATTAATTTTATGGCTTCCAAATTTTTGATGGGCAAAAAAATGTTGTCCATCGGCAAAAAGTTTTATATCTTTTTTAGAAAACAAAGAATAATTCCAAACCATTTTTGTTCTGTCTATAAAATTTTCGTCTTCGTATGCCATTTAATCAACAAGTTAAACCGTTTGTACTAAATAGGGTTAACATAAATTTAAGAAAAGTTAGTTTGCATTTAATTTAATATGCAACATTTTAGTAATAGAATTTTTTGCAATAACCAAAACTAACAAAATGAACCCAAAACTTATTTTGCTCGTCTTCCTGAGTGTATTTTTCCTTTTTGCATCTGCACAAAAAAGCGAAGTTTCAGGTACTGTAAAAGATACTGCAACAAAAGCCAGTTTAAAAAACGCAGTAGTAATGCTGCTTACACCAAAAGATTCTATCATAACAACATTTTCAAGAGTAAAAGATGATGGGTCATACACACTTAAAAATGTGCGCCCCGGGAAATATATTTTTTCGGTATCCCATCCAAACTTTGGGGATTTTGTTGATGATATTGAAGTTAAAAGTGATAATGAAATTTTAGCTCTTGTAGCTATGACACCAAAAAGTAAATTGCTGGAAGCAGTAATTGTAAAAAGTGGAACTCCCATCCGTTTAAAAGGCGATACTACCATTTACACAGCAGATAGTTTTAAAGTAAGTGCCAATGCGAATGTAGAAGAACTGCTTAAAAAAATGCCCGGTATACAGGTTGATAAAAACGGACAGATAAAAGCAATGGGGCAAACAGTTGAAAAAGTTTTGGTTGATGGCGAAGAATTTTTTGGCGATGATCCGGGAATGGCGGTAAAGAATTTACGGGCCGATGCAGTAAAAGAAGTACAGGTTTTTGATAAGAAAAGTGAACAAAGCGAATTTACCGGCATCGATGATGGGAAGACGCAAAAGACCATCAACCTAAAATTAAAAGAAGATAAAAAGAAAGGATACTTTGGAAAAATTGACTTTACCGGTGGGCTGAAAAAAGATATTGATGATAGGTATAATGATAATATTTTACTGAGTTCTTTTAAAGGAAAAAGAAAAATTACAGGGTTTTTATTAAATGGAAATACCGGGCAGGATGGATTAAGCTGGCAGGATGAACAAAAATTTGGTGGTGGTAATGAAGGTATGGTTGTAGATGAAGAATTGGGTTTTACTTATTTCTCCGGCAACAGGGGATCATCAGACGGTGAACCTTATATTGATGCTCAAAACGGTTTTATAACAAATGTAAATGCTGGGGTACAATACAGCAATAAATGGAATGACAAATACAATTTAAATTTTGCTCCGAGATATAACAGCCAACGCTACAACAACAACCAACAAACATTTACACAAACCCAAATTGGTGATTCTGCCTTAAATGAAAATACCAACAGTTTTTCTAATATAAACAGAAGTAATGTAAAACTCAAAGGCATTTATGAAGTAAAATTGGATTCATCAAATACCCTTAAAATAACTGCCAACAGTAATTTTTATAATACAGAAAGTAATGAGATAAAAAATAGTATTACCAAAGGAGGAAGCGGAACTTTTAAAAATGGAACAGACAGATTATTGTCAACAAAAAGCAACAAAGAGGCATACTCGGGCATTGCAGTTTTTAAACATAAATTTAAAAAAACAAGGCGGACTTTATCTTTAACTGCAGATTGGAATTTACTTGAAAGTCAAGGTAAAACATTTTTAAAGTCTGATACACTTAATAGTTTTTTAGTTGCCTTGCCTAACTTAAACCAGATGAAGGATTATGAGAGATCAACTTCTGTAGTAAGCGCTAAACTTGTATATACTGAGCCACTCGGTAAAAATTATTCTTTGGAATTAGGGTATAAAATAAGTTTAAACAATGGTACAAATGGGCAAAATACTTTTGCTTACAGCAATGCATCAACCAAGTATGATACCAAAGTTGATACGCTTTCCAATCAATTTTATCAAAATATTTCCCAGAATATACCTTCTGCAAAAATTAATTATGCGTACAAAAAATTTAAGGTTAATCTAGGAAGTGGTGTAAGTTTCATAAATTTTAAGTTAGAAGATTTAACGCTTAATAAGATATACAATAGGAACTACACTAATTTTTTCCCTTCTGTAAATATGACTTATACATACAAGCCAAGCCACAACTTAAGTATTAGCTACAACGGAAGCACAAAACAACCTACCATTGATCAGTTACAACCTTTAAGGAATAACAATGACCAGTTTAATCAGTTCCTCGGTAATCCTAATCTGAAACCTTCCTTTACAAATAATTTTAACATAAGCAACAACGGATATGATTTTATAAAAGATTTATATTTTTACCAGGGACTAAATGTAAACCTTGTACAACATTCAATAACCAACAACCGCATAATCGATAAAACGAATGGTAAAACAACTACACAACCGGTAAACACCGATGGAAACTTATCATTAAATTATTATGGAGGAGGCGGATTAAAAGTAAAAAAGATCGATACCCGCTTTAACCTTAATACAAATATCGGCTACAATAAATTTGCGGATTTTATAAATAATCAAAAAAGTTTTTCTCAAAATACAAATGCCGGAATATCATTAAACATATCAAAATCAAAAGATAAAAAATTTGATATAAGCACAAACTACAGCCCCGGCTATAATGTTCAAAAAACTTCTCAAAATAAAAATAAGATCAGCTATTTTACTCACCAGTTTGGGATCGATGCAACAGTTTATTACAAAAAAGTATGGTCAATTATTACAAATTATGATTTGATCGTAAGGCAAAAAACCGCACAGATCCCAGGTATCACAAACAATTTATGGAACGCAAAATTGCAACGGACATTTAAAAAAGATGAGTTTACATTATATGTTTTGGTAAGAGATATTTTAAGTCAAAATATTGGTGTAGACAGAAATTTCTTCAGCAATACATTCACAGAAACTAGAAATGACAGATTAAAAAGATACTGGATGCTTGGTTTTACATGGAATTTTAAAAATAAAGCGACTAAATAATTTACGTTTAAAAATATTAATATGAAAATATTTACAGGGTTATTAATTATGTTATTTACCGTAAATAAAAATTTTGCACAAATTTTTATTGATAAAGCAACGATAGAATATGAAGTAAAAGCGAACATTAAAAAGAACATGGGTAATAATTCGTGGGATGAAATGATGAAAGATAAATTACCTACTTTTAAAACAGGCTTTTACACTTTTACTTTTGCAGATAATAAAAGTATCTACAAATTTGACCGCTGGCCTGAATCTGATAAGATGCCCGAGTATATGCGCAAAGATGATGAAACCAATACCTGGTATTTTGACCATAATACGGGCAAAATGATCATTCAAAAAAATATATTTGGTTCCTCATTTAGTATTGAAGACAGTATTTTAAATCTTAAATGGACGCTAACAAATGAGAACAGAATTATTGCAGGATTTAACTGCAAAAAAGCTGTAGCAAAAATATTTGACAGTGTGTATGTTTTTGCTTTTTACACAGATGAAATCATGATTTCCGGCGGACCATGTTCTATAAACGGCTTACCGGGAATGATAATGGGTGTGACAATTCCGAGACTTTTTACATCTTGGATAGCCACAAAAGTTTCTGTAAATAATGTTGCTGTCAATACCATACAGCCTACGCCTTCAAAAAAATATTACACAATGCCTTTCATAATTAAAATAATTGAAGACCGTACAAAAGACTGGTATAATTACGATGAGGCCACAGATGAAAATTTACAACAAAAAAAACGGTTTGTTTGGGGATTATCATTGTAGGAAATAATTTGTTGATCAACAATTATTTTTAATAAATTTTAAAAGATTATAACTCAAATCCATCCTGTATTGTAGCTCCTTTTTTAACAACAACTATTCCATCTTTTACAACAAATAAGGAGTCATCTAAATCGGATAAATGTGAGCCTCCATTTATTTTTACGTTGTTGCCGATCCGGCAATCTTTATCAGTAATTACATTTTTTAATTCGCAGTTATCTCCTATACCGACTTTGGGTACCCCGTGTTCAAAATTGTGAGCTATCTCTGCTATGGTTTCATAAAAATCGTTACCCATTATGTAACAACTTTCCAACACACTTCCGCTTCCTATTCTGCTTCTAATACCTATTACAGAATTAGTAATAGACTTTGCGTGAATGATACAACCCTCTGCTATCAATGATTGTGTAATAGTTGTACCACTTATTTTAGCCGGGGGCAACATTCGTGCACGACTAAAAATCATGCGCTGGTTGTCAAACAAATTAAAAGGTGGAATATCCATCGTAAGCGCAAGATTAGCCTCAAAAAATGAATGTATATTTCCAATATCTGTCCAGTAACCACCATATTGGTAACTGATAACATTGTATTTGCTTATAGCATCAGGAATTATTTCTTTACCAAAATCTGTAGCATCTTTTTTTTCTGTCTCAAGCAAATCAAACAACACTTTTTTAGAGAATATATAAATACCCATTGATGCAAGATAATTGCGCTGCATTACCTGCATATCTGTGCCGGTGTCACTAAGCCATGCAGGTAAAAGTTCTGCCGAAGGTTTTTCTATGAAAGAGGTTATATGGTGCGTTTCATTTGCTTTTAATATACCGAATTCTGTGGCCTCTCTTTCACTTACAGGAATAGTGGCTATCGTAATATCTGCACCCGCATTTTGATGGTTGTCTATCATTTCTGCAAAGTCCATTTGGTACAACTGGTCACCGCTTAAAATAAGGACATATTCAAAATCATTTTTTTCAATATGTTTTAATGATTGCCTTACTGCATCTGCTGTTCCCTGAAACCAACTAAGGCTATCCGGGGTTTGCTCTGCAGCCAGAATATCTACAAAGCCGCTACTAAAACCACTAAACTGATAAGTGTTCTTAATGTGCTTGTTTAGCGATGCTGAATTGTATTGTGTAAGCACAAACATGCGGTTAATATTGCTGTTTATGCAGTTAGAAATTGGGATATCTACCAATCTGTATTTTCCTGCAATAGGTACGGCAGGCTTACTTCTTGTTGCTGTTAGCGGATATAGCCTGGAGCCTGCACCACCACCTAAAATTACTGCTACTACTTGTTTGCTAGTCATGGTTTTATTTATTTTGAATCGAATTGTAAAGGTTAATATATTGTTGTGCACTTGCTGTCCAGCTGTTGTCAATCTCCATCATCGTTTTTCTTATTACTTTCATCTTTTTTTTATTTTGAAAAAGCTCAAGTGCACGCTGTATAGAAATATCAATATCAACTAATGAAGCATAATCAAAACATAAACCGTAACCGTTTTCTTCGTCAATATCTTTTACAGTATCTTTCAATCCGCCTGTTCTTCTCACTATAGTTACAGTACCATAACGCATAGCATACAACTGGTTTAATCCACAGGGCTCTACCCTGCTCGGCATCAGTAAAAAATCTGCGCCGGCGTACATCAGATGACTTAATTTTTCATTGTAGGTTATTTGAGAATTGTAATAACCAACAAATTTATTTTGCAAAACCATCAGTTCGTTTTCAATTACCGGATCACCACTTCCCAAGATTAGAAAATTTAATTTTCCCTGATATAAATTCAAAGCATTGTTTATGGCATCGGGCAAAAGGTCAGCAGCTTTGTCCTGAACTAGCCTGCCGATAAAAACAAATAACGGAAGGGTTTTATCCAATTCAAAATCATCACAAAGTTTTTTCTTATTTAGCGCTTTACCCTCAGTAAAATCTTTCAGAGAAAAATTATCACTGATAAACGTATCCGTGAGGGGATTCCAAACTTTATAGTCTATACCATTTATAATACCCGTGCATTTAAAACTTTCAGCTTTAAACAAATTTTCCAGGCCATTGGCATCGTCCATTAACTCCAGCATATAACCTGGGCTTACAGTATTTACTGCATCAGCACTTTTAACACCACAGGCAAGGGGATTCAAAAGGTTACGCCAGTCAAGCATACCCCATTTCCACGTATTCCATGCAGGTAAGTATGCAGCTTTTTCCCATGCCATCCAGCCCTGGTATTGGGCATTGTGTATAGTAAGTATGGTTGGTATATTTTTTAAATTTCCATAAGCAAAACATTCGTGCATCATAAATGGAATGAGAGCTGCATGGTGATCGTGCACATGAACAACATCCGGCAAATGTTCCCATTTATTTAACCATTCCAAAACCGAAATCTGAAAAGCCACAAATCTTTCTGTATCGTCATCATAACCGTAAACTTTTTCTCTATCCAGCAAGCCATTTATATCTACACAATATAAATCAAACCCAAGCTTATTTTCTTTTTCTTTGATGATTGTATAATCAAAGTTCATTTTTTCCATAGAAAAGTTTCCTTTGTGTACCACCTCCCATTCATTTTCATACAAAAATTTTGTGCGGTACATTGGCATTACAACTTTTGCAACGTGCCCCTCTGTTTGAAGGTATTTCGGTAGTGCACCAACAACATCAGCGAGTCCACCAACTTTAGCCATTGGGTAACACTCAGCACTTACATGAATAATCTCCATATTGCAGTTAAATATTTAGAATGAATTTATGAAGTAAAATCTGAATAAACTCCCAAGCATTATCAAATTTTTTTTTAATATTTTTTAATAAAAGTTATGGGTTAAAAAAAAGATCATCAAATTTTCAGTATTAAATTATTTTTTCGTTAATAAATTTTTACACTATTTTGAGACTCAAACCAACCAATTATGATAGCAACGATTGATGTTAAATTAAGTTCTTCTGCCGAAGGGAAATTAATACCTACCAATTATGGTGCACTGGGTACATTAGTAACGGTATTTTTCTTTTGGGGTTTTATTGCCGCAGGCAATAGTGTGTTTATACCTTTTTGTAAACATAAATTTAATTTAGATCAGTTTCAAAGCCAGTTAGTTGATACCGCATTTTACTTTGCTTATTTTATTGGAGCCCTTACGCTGTTTGCTGTGGGTGCTATGAAGGGCAATGACCCTGTAGCAAAATGGGGCTATAAAAAAGGTATTATTTACGGTTTACTTTTTTCCGCACTAGGGGCTGTAGTAATGATTATAGCAGTAAATCTTGGTACATTCCCCGGTATGCTTGCGGGCTTATTTGTGGTAGCGCTCGGGTTTTCGTTACAACAAACAGCTGCGCAGCCCTTTGCAATTACCTTGGGCGATCCAAGCACGGGAACAAGCCGTGTAACATTGGGAGGAGCTATCAATTCTTTCGGTACTACTATAGGCCCGCTAGTTGTTGGTATAGCATTGTTTGGCACCACTGCTGCTATTACTGATGAAAAAATTGCCACTTTAAGTTTGGGGAAAGTGATTTTATTATATAGTTGTGTAGGCGCTCTATTCGTTGCGGCGGCGGCTTTGTTTTATTTTTCCAAAAAAGTACCTGCAGGTGTAACTGTTGAAAAAACAGAACATGCTAATAAAGCGCTATATACATTACTTATTATGACTGGACTATTAGCGGTGATGTTTGTTCCAATTTTTAGCAGTTACATGGGGATATCAGATTCTATTTCAGATTCAGAAAAACACGCACAAGAGGCTTACCGCTTAAAATGGTTACTTGGCGCATTTGCAGTAATTGTTTTAGGACTTGTATACTCAAATGTTTCAGCTAAAAAAAATTCAAATGGATGGGGGGCGATGAAATATCCACAACTGTTGTTAGGCATGCTCGGAATATTCTTTTATGTAGGGGTTGAAGTGACAGTTGGAAGTAATCTTACTGAACTACTAAAGCACGATGGATTTGGAAATTTATCGTCATCAGAAGCGACACCTTATGTAGCTATGTATTGGGGCAGTTTAATGATTGGCAGATGGGCATTTGCGGTAAGCGCATTTAACCTAGGTAAGCAAAAAACAATTATTCTACAGTTTATCGTTCCGTTCGTTGCCTTCGGAGTTTTAATTTTAGTGAATAGAGCTTTTGGATATGATATGCAAAAGTTGTATTGGTATGTTGTATGTGTTGTTATTCAAATTGCAGCATTTTTTGTAAGTAAAAATAAACCTGCAAAAACGTTGTTAATTTTTTCTTTACTGGGCGTAACAGCCATGGTGATTGGGACACAAACTACCGGTACAGTAGCTATTTACGCATTTCTAAGTGGTGGTTTGTTTTGTTCTATTATGTGGCCCTGTATTTTTAGTTTGTCAGTAGCCGGTTTAGGAAAGTATACAACACAAGGTTCAGCTTTCTTAATTATGATGATTTTAGGTGGTGGCATCATCCCGCCAATACAAGGTAAATTCGCTGATTTTTTACAGGCCGGCTCTACCATTGATGGATATGGTATTCATACATCTTACTGGATAGCTGCAGCCTGTTATGCATATCTGGCATTTTTTGCATTTGTGGTAAAAGGTATTCTGGGTAAACAAGGTATAAATTATGACGTGTCTAGCGATGCAGTAGGACACTAAATATGATACAAACCGAAAATAAAAAAGACCGAATACACCCTGATCTTAAAAAAATTAAACGAATGCTGGATATATCAAACGATCATGCCATAGGAATCGATATTGGTGGTACAAATACCAAGTACGGAATTGTAAACCACCGTGGACAAATAGTATTTGAAGGTTCAATAAGAACAGATTCGTATCCCATTATAAGCGATTTTATTAATGCGCTCTACGAAAAACTTCAACCCGAAATAGAAAGGCTAAAAGGTATACACATTGTGGGAATCGGTATGGGTGCACCCAACGGAAATTTTTATACCGGTACAATTGACTATGCTCCAAATTTGCACTGGAAAGGAATTATTCCTTTGGCAGATCTAATGACAGAGAAATTTAACCTGACTGCAAAATTAACGAACGATGCAAATGCTGCTGCCGTTGGCGAAATGATGTACGGGGCAGCAAGAGGAATGAAAGATTTTATAATGATTACTTTAGGGACAGGTGTTGGTAGTGGAATTTTTGCTAATGGAGAATTAATTCTCGGTCATGATGGGTTTGCAGGAGAACTTGGGCATACTATAGTTGTACCCGGAGGAAGAGTACATCCCAACACGGGTTCCTTGGGTTCGCTGGAAAGTTATGCAAGTGCAACAGGTGTTACCATAACTGCCATAGAATACATGACCGGTACCGACGAGCCAAGTGTTTTGAGAGAAATTCCCCAAACAGAACTTAACAGTAAAATGGTTTTTGATGCGGCTTTAGCAGGCGATTCTCTTGCCAAAAAAGTATTTAAAAGCACAGGGGATATTTTAGGGATGGCCTTGGCAAATTTTGTAATGTTTTCTTCCCCCCAGGCAATAATTTTATTCGGCGGGCTTACAAAAGCGGGAGATATTTTAATGAAGCCTGTAAAGGATAGTATGGAAAGAAATCTTTTACCCATTTTCCAAAATAAAGTGCAGCTTATTTTTAGCGAATTAAAAGAAAGTGATGCTGCAATATTAGGTGCAAGTGCACTGGTGTGGGGATAAAAATCTTTTCAAAAATGTTGCTTTGGATGCAACTTTTTATATGGAACAATTCTTTTTCTACCTGCATAATTCGAATGGCGCACTTAAAATTTATGGTTCGAATGTTGATAGCTTATAATAAAAAATCATGAGTAAAGTTTGGTTAATAACAGGTTGCTCTACCGGCTTTGGTAGAGAATTGGCAAAATATGTTTTGGAAAGCGGCAACAAAGCGGCTGTTACTGCAAGAAAGCCCGAAGATATACAGGATATTGTTGAGGGTAATAAAGAAAATGCCATTGCATTAAAATTAGATGTTACAAAAGAAGATGAAATTAAAGCTGCAGTTGCTGATACTATCGCCAAATTTGGTAAAATAGATGTTTTGGTAAATAATGCGGGTATCGGATACTTTGGAGCAATAGAAGAAAGTGAAGAAGATGCGGTAAGAAAAATGTTTGAAATAAATGTATTTGGTCTTGCAAAAATGACGCAGGAAGTTTTGCCACAAATGCGCAAACAAAAAAGTGGTCATATTGTAAATGTTGCATCAATTGGTGGGTTGCGTTCTTTTCCTGGTGTAGGTTTTTACAATGCTACCAAATATGCGGTTGATGGTTTATCGGAAGCATTAGCAAAAGAAACTGCACATCTTGGAATAAAAGTTACAATTGTTTGTCCAAGTGGTTTCCGCACAGATTGGGCAGGTCGTTCAGCGGAAGACAGTCCGATAAAAATTGATGATTACGCTACAACTGCAGGTCAGAATAAATCTACCATAAGAGGTAATAGCGGCAGCCAAGCCGGTGATCCTGCATGTGCTGCTAAAGCAATTGTGAAAGCGGTTGACTCAGAAAATCCACCTTTACGTTTATTGCTTGGTGTAGCGGCACTTACCGGAGCCAGAGCTAAATTGGAAGAATTAAAAAAAGATTTTGATGCTTGGGAAGAAACCACAGTTGGTGCAGATTTGCCAAAAGAAGCTTGATACAATGCCGATTTAGAACCGGCATTTTTTATTTTCATTTTATTAATCTTTTTATAAAATGAAAATTTTAGTAATACAATTATAAATATTGTAGTAATTTCCAACTTTAACTTTACAATTTTTAATCATAGAATATATTATAACCAATATCTCTCCTAAAAAATATTTTGCAAAATATTTAAATTTTGTCAAAATGCCCTTCTGTTTTATACCCGTTTCCTCTACCCCATTCATTGTGCGACGTTGATACTTTAAGGCAACAATAAACCATGTCTGTTCATTGTTAGCATTGATCGGCACAATTACTGAACGCCCTATTTTTAAAATTTTATAGATATTTATAATGTACAATCAGTTTGATATATGTAGTGCAACGAAAGAGCATCAAAACTTTGCAGTAATTATTGCGGCAGAAATGGAATCTTCTGCCAAAGCTCGTGGAACAGGTATTGCAAAAAGAACAGCTTTATATATTGCTGAAAAAATGCTAGAAGGTAAGGCTGTAATTGCCTTTAGCAAAGATGGAATATGGGCAGGTTTCTGTTATATTGAAACTTGGAGCCACGGACAATATGTTGCAAACTCAGGTTTAATAGTTGCGCCACAATTTAGAAAAAGCGGATTGGCAAAAGCTATCAAGAAAAAAATATTTTCGCTTAGTAGAACTGCTTATCCTGATTCAAAATTATTTGGATTAACCACAGGACTTGCGGTGATGAAAATAAATTCTGATTTGGGTTATGAGCCGGTAACCTACAGTGAACTAACGCAGGATGATGCTTTTTGGGCAGGTTGTAAAAGCTGTGTGAACTATGAAATTCTCTTAAGTAAAGAAAGAAAAAACTGTATGTGCACAGCCATGCTTTATGATCCTAAAGATCATTTTGAACCTGAGGAAACAAAAGAAGATTTTAAGCAGCATTCAAAATTATATGACCGGTTTATGCGTATAAAACACTGGAAATTATTACGCCCTTTTTTAAAAAAAGATGTATTGAAATCCTTTTCATTTTTTAATTAAAATCTTATGAGTAATAAAATTGTTTTGGCTTTCAGTGGCGGATTAGATACAACGTACTGCGCATTATATCTGCAAAAAATTAAAAATTACGAAGTGCATGCAATTACTGTTAATACCGGTGGTTTTAACGAAGATGAAGTTGCGGCAATAAAAAAGCATGCAGAAGATTTAGGCGTAGCATCTTACACTTGCATTGACGTGACAGAAAAATATTACGAAAGCTGTATCAAATTTTTAATTTTTGGTAACGTTCTAAAAAACGCCACGTATCCGCTAAGTGTTAGTGCGGAGAGAATGATACAGGCAATAACTGTTGCAGATTATGCAAAAGAATTAAATGTAGATGCTGTAGCACATGGCAGTACCGGCGCAGGCAATGACCAGGTAAGATTTGATATGGTTTTTCAGACAATGATAGCCGATCTTGAGATTGTTACACCCATTAGAGATCTAAAATTAAGTAGAGAAGATGAGATAAGATTTCTCAGAGAAAATAATGTAAAGATGAATTTTGAAAAAGCCGGATACAGCATAAACAAAGGGTTGTGGGGCACTTCAGTTGGTGGTAAAGAAACCCTTACAAGTAAAGATTATTTACCGGATACAGCTTGGCCAACACCCGTTACATCTTTTGAAGAAAAGCAAATAATTTTGTCCTTTGAGCAAGGAGAATTAATTGGAATAAATACTGAGATATTTGAAAATAAAGTTGAAGCTATACAGGCGCTTCAGGCATTATCGCAACCTTATGGCATTGGTAGAGATATTCATGTTGGCGATACAATCATAGGCATTAAGGGCCGGGTTGGTTTTGAAGCCGCCGCACCGATTATTATCATTAAGGCCCATCATCTTTTAGAAAAACATACGCTTACAAAAAACCAGCTTTACTGGAAAGATCAGCTAAGCACTTGGTATGGCAACTGGTTACATGAAGGGCAATTACTAGATCCAACAATGCGCAACATTGAAAGTTTTTTAACCGATACGCAAAAACATGTAACAGGAAAAGTATTTGTAACGCTTTTGCCATATCGTTATTTACTTACAGGAATTGAGAGTGAAAATGATTTGATGAACAACAAATTTGGCAGCTACGGGGAAATGAACAATAGCTGGACAGGCGATGATGTAAAAGGATTTGCAAAAATATTCGGTAATCAAAATACTATTTATCAGCTTACCCACAATAAATAAAATGAGTACTAAAATTAATGTTGGTATTGTTGGCGGTGCAGGTTATACTGCGGGTGAACTTATTCGTTTGTTGTTAAATCACCCCAACGTTAATATAAATTTTGTGCACAGCAAAAGCAATACAGGCAAGCATTTATATGATATTCACAACGATCTCTTAGGTGATACTGATTTGATATTTGTGGAAAAGATTTCTGGTGTTGTGGATGTTATTTTTTTATGTGTTGGTTATACAGAAGCAAGAAAGTTTTTACAGGAAAACATTGTAAAATCTTCTACTAAAATAATTGATTTGTCAAATGATTTTAGGTTGGAGGGCAGCAATAACTTTGAAAATAGAAATTTTGTTTACGGCTTGCCTGAATTAAATAAAGAGCAAATAATACTTGCAAAAAATATTGCAAATCCCGGTTGTTTTGCCACCTGCATTCAGTTGGGATTACTGCCTTTAGCGAAAGAAAAATTATTAACCACAATTCATACAACCGGCATAACAGGCAGTACAGGCGCAGGGCAGGCTCTTCAGGCTACTTCACACTTTTCGTGGCGAAGTAATAATATTCAGGCTTACAAAACGCTGTCTCACCAGCATGTTGATGAAATAAAACAATCCTTAACTCAGCTACAGAAAAGTGAAGTAACATTAAATTTTATTTCATGGCGGGGAGATTTTTCAAGGGGTATTTTCGTGACCAGTTATTGTGAAACGAACTTAAGTTTAGATGACGCAAATGATTTGTATAAAACCTTTTATAAACCTCATCCTTTTGTGCATGTAAGCGATGTAATGATAGATTTAAAACAGGTCGTAAATACCAATAAATGTGTTTTAAATATTGAAAAAGTAAATAACCAGATTGTCATACACTCGGCTATTGATAATTTACTGAAAGGTGCATCTGGACAGGCTTTGCAGAATATGAATTTAATGTTTGAATTGGAAGAGACAGTAGGATTACGACTGAAGGGTTCTAAGTTTTAAGTTATAAGTGTTAAGTTATAAGTATACAAAATTATAAAGAATTAAAAGTGTGGATTAAAGCACATGAATTTACATTAAAGGTTTATGAGGTTACGCAACATTTTCCAAGGTAAGAGGTTTATGGTATGAGCAGTCAAATGCGAAGAGCCGCATCTTCTATTTCTGCAAATATTGCTGAGGGCTGTGGTAAGTTCACACAACAAGATTTCGCCCGATATTTAAATATCGCATTAGGCTCTGCCAATGAACCTGAATATTTCATTTTATTATCGAAAGATTTAAAATTTATTTCCTAGATGATTATACGAGAATCAATCAAATTATAAATGAAATAAAAGCTATGCTAATTTCACTTATTTCAAAAGTCAGAAATAATAATGATAAGAATAAATCTATCACTTAAATTTTCTTCCCTAAAACTTAAAACATAAAAATTAAAATACAATATTTAAAACTTACAACTCCTACAAAAATGAAATTATTTAATGTTTACCCCATAAATCAAATCGCTATAGATCGTGCTGAAGGAAGTTATGTTTGGGATACCGAAGACAATAAATATCTTGATATGTATGGCGGACATGCAGTAATTTCTATTGGTCATACCCACCCACATTATGTTGCAAGATTACAGGAGCAATTAAAAAAAATTGCCTTTTATTCTAATTCCATTGAGATACCGATCCAGAAGGAACTTGCCGATAAATTAGGAAAAATTTCAGGAAAAGAAGACTACCAGTTGTTTCTTTGTAACAGCGGAGCTGAAGCAAACGAAAATGCATTAAAACTTGCATCATTTTATAACGGAAGAAAAAAGATTATATCTTTTACCAAAGCCTTTCACGGTAGAACTTCATTAGCCGTTGCCGTAACAGACAATAAAAATATTGTTGCACCTGTAAACGAAACGGAGAATGTTAGTTTCCTTCCTTTTAATGATGAGGTTGCATTGTCCAATTATTTTGAACATTACGGTAATGAAATTTCCTCTGTAATAATTGAAGGAATACAGGGAGTGGGTGGAATTAGAGAAGCAAGCAAATCATTTTTACAACTTATAAGATCGCTTTGTACAAAGTACAATGCAGTTTACATTGCAGATAGCGTACAATGCGGTTACGGGCGAACCGGCGATTTTTTTGCGCATGATTATGCAGGTGTACAAGCAGATATTTATAGCATAGCAAAAGGCATGGGCAATGGTTTTCCAATCGGCGGTATTTTAATTGCACCTCATATTCAGCCAAAGCATTTTATGTTGGGCACAACATTTGGCGGTAACCATCTGGCATGTGCTGCAGCCTTGGCCGTGTTAGAAGTTATTGAAGCCGAGCAACTTTTAATGAATGCTAAAAATATGGGTGATTATTTGCTTGAAAACCTTAAAAAATTTCCTCAAATAAAAGAATTACGTGGCAGAGGTTTGATGATTGGAATTGAAATGCCGGATGAATTTGCCCACATAAAACAGACACTTTTAAAACAAGAAAAGATTTTTACGGGCGAAGCAAAACCAAATACCATAAGGCTTTTACCGGCTTTAAATATTTCTAAAATAGAAGCAGACTTATTTTTAAATTCATTTACTGCGCTGTTAAAATAGAAAATTATGCAAAATTTTATTTCTGTAAAAGATGTTGATGATATTAATAGTCTTGCTGCTAAAGCCCTTGCTTACAAACAAAATCCCTTGCTACATAAAAGTATGGGCGCAAATAAAAGAATGGGATTGTTGTTTTTAAACCCAAGTCTGCGTACACGAATTAGCACGCAGATTGCCGCAGAAAATTTAGGGATGCAGGTAATAACTTTAAATGTTGATAGGGATGGTTGGAAATTGGAATTTGAAGAAGAAGCCATCATGAGCGGCACATCTGTTGAACATGTAAAAGATGCTGCGCCAATTCTTGGAAATTATTTTGATATTTTAGCCGTTCGAAGCTTCCCAGGTCTTGTAAATAAAGAGGAAGATTATAGTGAGCATGTTATAAAACAATTTATGAAATATGCCGGCATACCGATTGTGAGTTTGGAGACTTCAACCCTTCATCCATTACAAAGTTTAACGGATGTTATTACTATAAAAGAATCGATTGCAAATTCTAACTTTTCAAATACAAAAATCCCAAAAGTTGTTTTAACATGGGCACCCCATATTAAACCGCTGCCTCAATGTGTTGCTAATAGTTTTGCTCAATGGATTAATGCCTGGGGCGAAGTAGAATTTGTAATTGCACACCCCGAAGAATATGAATTAAAAGATGAGTTTACAAAAGGAGCTACCATCACAAATATTCAACAGGAAGCATTAAAAGATGCAGATTTTGTATATGTAAAAAACTGGAGTACCTACAATGATTACGGCAAAATTTATAACAACGATCCGTCATGGATGCTAACACCAAAAACTTTGGAAATAACAAAGAGTGCAAAACTGATGCATTGCCTACCTGTTCGAAGAAATGTGGAACTGAGCGATGAAGTTTTAGACAGTGGAAACAGTCTGGTAACTGTACAGGCCGGAAACAGAATTTGGGCTGCGCAAGCAGTATTAGCAGAAATATTAGCAGAATTAAAATAATATTTATGGAGAAAATCTTTGTAATTAAAATCGGTGGAAATATTATTGACAATACAGAACAGCTTGATGCTTTTTTACAGCAATTTTCCGATGTCAAAGAACCTAAAATATTAATACATGGTGGTGGTAAATTGGCAACAGAACTGGCAGCAAGCCTCAATATTAGTCAACAATTAATTGAAGGGAGAAGGATAACAGATGCTGCCACACTTGAAGTGGTAACGATGGTTTATGCAGGATCTATAAACAAAAATATTGTAGCAAAATTGCAGGCAAATAACTGTAACGCTTTGGGCCTGTGTGGTGCAGATGCTAATTTGATTGCAGCAGATAAACGCATTGTAAAAAACATTGATTATGGTTTTGTTGGAGATATTAAACCGGATGGAATAAATATTTCTTTTTTAAAACTTCTTTTTCAAAATAATATAACGGCTATTATTGCACCCATAACGCACAACAACGCAGGACAATTATTAAACACAAATGCGGATAGCATTGCCAATGAAATTGCAAAAGCATTGTCAATAAATTTTCAAGTTCATTTGATTTACTGTTTTAATAAAAAAGGTATTTTAAAAGATGTTAATGATGAAAATTCAGTGATAAAAACAATTACTAATAAAACGGCCGTTGATTTAAAATTAAACGGAAGTATAAATGAGGGAATGATTCCAAAAATTGACAATGCCTTGCAGGCAGTAGCAGCAGGCGTTCATAAAGTTAGTCTGGGCCATGCATTGGCATTAAATGAAATTGTTAAAGGAAATGCCGGGACCGATATTCAACAACTTTTTTGATAAAGAAGCTCCTTAGTTTCTAACAGATTTTAATTGTAAATTTGAAACGCAATATTATTATCATTGGAAATGAAAGCAATAGCTTTTGAAAAATTGGCAACAATTAATGAAGAGGTCGCAGTTAAAAAAGCACTTCTTTTTTTAGATAATTTAAGTGATGTAAAAGATTAATTTGATTCGTATAAATTTTTTGCAAATGCAAATGAAAAATATGGTGATGTTTTACAAAAGGTAGCTGAATAATGATTACCATAAAAACAATAATCAGGCTGCATGAGCTTTCAATTATTAATTTTGGAGTTTCTCACGGAATAAGAGGTCGAGGATTAATGGAAAGTGCAATAGCCGGACCTTTTCAAACATTTGGTGGGGGATATTTATATTTTACAGCTATTGGAATGGCTGCTGCTTTGGGTGAAAGTCTGGTTATCAATCACCCTTTTATAGACCGAAATAAAAGAACTGGAATCTTATGCATTATAGCTCTGTTATTTGGCTTTGAATTTAAATTAACAGCTGATCAAGAAAGCACTTACAACTTCACCATATAAATTTCTACAGGTGAAATGAAGTTTGAGGAAATAGTATTATGGCTTAAAAATAATACAGAAATGATTTAACGTATATCTAATGAAAATGATTTTGTTTATCAATGAATACAATATCAAATCTTACAAAAGAAGCCATTGCGCTTTTACAAAGTTTAATACAGACGCCATCTTTAAGCAGACAGGAAGATACAACTGCGACTATTTTAAAAAATTATTTAGAAAAGTATTGTACTAACGTTAAAAGGTTAAAGAATAATATATGGGTAAAAAATAAGCATTTCGATGATAATAAACCTTCCATACTTTTAAACAGTCACCACGATACAGTTCCCGCCAACAAAGGCTATACAAGAAATTCTTTAGACGGAGTAATTGAAAGTGAAAAGCTTTTTGGCCTGGGCAGTAACGATGCAGGTGGCGCATTGGTAAGCCTGCTTGCAACTTTTTTACATTTTTACTCAAAAGAAGATTTAGCCTACAATTTAATTTTTGCCGCCACGGCCGAAGAAGAAATTTCGGGTACGGATGGTATGGAATTGTTGTACGCACAATTACCAGATATTGATGTTGCCATTATTGGTGAACCTACACAAATGCAAATGGCTGTCGCGGAGAAGGGTTTATTAGTAATTGACTGCACTGTTCTTGGAAAAGCCGGTCATGCAGCAAGAGAGGAAGGTGAAAATGCGATCTATAAAGCGTTAAAAGATATTGAATGGTTTAAAAATTTTAAGTTTGGAAAAGTATCGGAATTACTCGGACCAGTGAAAATGAGTGTAACAATTTTAAATGCAGGTATACAACATAATATGTTTCCTGAAGTCTGCACTTTTACCGTTGATATCCGAATAAATGAATTGTATACACACGAGGAAATTTTAAAAATCATTTCGCACAATACTTCTAGTAAAGTTGTACCTCGCAGTACCAGAATAAAATCAACATCAATTGCCATTTCATATCCTTTGGTTCAATCAGGAATTTCCCTTGGTCTAAAAATGTATGGCTCCCCTACAACATCTGACAAGGCGTTAATTACTTGCCCATCACTAAAAATTGGCCCGGGAGACAGCGCAAGAAGCCACACAGCGGATGAATTTATTTATATAAAAGAAATTGAAGAGGGAATAAAAATTTACATCAAACTATTTGAAAATATTTTATAATTATACCTTATGAAACTATGGAATAAAGACCAAACTTCACTGGCAAAAAGTGTAGAAAAATTTACAGTTGGAAACGATAAAATATTTGATATTTTACTGGCTAAATATGATGTAATTGGAAGTTTGGCACATGCAAAAATGCTACAGCATATTGGAATTTTAAGTTCGGGAGAATTCACTTCTATGGAAATTGCTCTACAAGCTATTTTAAAAAAAATAATAAATAATGATTTTAAAATTGATGATGATGTAGAAGATGTACATTCACAAATTGAAATGATGTTGACCGAAATGATTGGTGATGCAGGTAAAAAAATTCATACCGGCCGTAGTAGAAATGACCAGATTGCAACAGATATAAAACTTTATTTAAAAGATGAAATTGTAGAAATTAAAAACCTGGTCACTTCCTTATTTGATTTGCTCATTGCCCTTAGTAACGAACACAAGGAAGTATTAATGCCGGGCTACACTCATTTTCAAATAGCCATGCCTTCATCTTTTGGTTTGTGGTTTGCAGCCTTTGCCGAAAGCCTTGTAGATGATATAACTTTACTTCATGCCGCTTACAGTATTGCCGACAAAAATCCATTAGGCAGTGGCGCAGGGTACGGCTCTGCTTTTGCACTCGATAGAAAATTAACCACCGAATTATTAAAATTTAGTTCGCTTAATTACAATGCTGTTTATGCGCAAACTACCCGTGGTAAAACAGAAAAAATTACAGCGATGGCAATCAGTAGTATTGCTTCTACTTTAAATAAACTTGCGGCAGATGTTTGTCTGTATGTAAACCAAAATCACTCTTTTATATCTTTTCCCGATGCGGTTACAACAGGAAGCAGCATCATGCCTCACAAAAAAAATCCTGATGTATTTGAATTGATACGTTCTAAGACAAATATAATTCAGGGCTCACCTAATATACTTGCATTGATGCTTACAAACATGCCAACAGGTTACCATAGAGATGTACAATTAACGAAAGAAGTTTTATTCCCTCAAATAAATTCTTTAAAAGACTGTTTAAATATTTTGCTGATTGTCTTGCCGCAAATCAACATCAACACCAATATTTTAAAAGATGAAAAGTATACTTATTTATTTAGTGTGGAAGCTGTAAATGATCTGGTAAAAAAAGGTGTTTCTTTTAGAGATTCTTACCGCCAGGTTGGTAATGATATTGATAACAACAAGTTTTCTTATGATCTTTCCAGAACGCTGGTACATACGCACGAAGGGAGTTTAGGCAATTTGTGTAATGATGAAATAGTAAAAGCCATGCAAGAGCAAACAGCACTTTTTAAATGATCGTTTTCAGTTTATGAAATATCTACATTATAAACATCCAGATTATTTCTGCCAATATTTTCTACCAAAAAGCCGCCAGGCTCTGGAATATTTTCAATCAAATCAAAAGATTTGCAGGAGCGCGGCAAACCGGAAAAAATAAGGGTAAAATAGAACGATTTTCCTGGCTCAATAAATGTCCAGCTAGGATAAATACTTATTTTTAAAGTTTGAATCAATGAACTTTTATGACTTGAATCTCTCGCATACAAAAAAGTAGATTTCCATATTCTTATACCGTCCCCTTCATTACCGGCGTCATATTTACAATGAACTGTAACCTGCTTTTCTTCATCAACAATTTGTTGCACATCGTATTCTATTGCTACATTAACTTTTATTTTAGGTTTAGCAGGAAAATCAATTAAAGGCATAATTATAATGTTTTTAATATATTTATTTCAACCGCTCTTTTATATCTAACTTGAATTTTCTGGCATAATCTTTTGCCACATCATAACCTGCATCTGCATGGCGAATAACACCCATACCCGGATCATTACGAAGCACACGGGCAATACGTGCAGCGGCATCATCTGTACCATCGGCAACAATTACCATACCCGCATGTATGCTGTAGCCCATGCCCACACCGCCTCCATGGTGCAGACTTACCCAACTTGCTCCGGCCGCAGTATTAATCAAGGCATTTAAAACCGGCCAATCTGCAACGGCATCACTACCATCCAGCATTGCTTCGGTCTCTCTGTTTGGGCTCGCTACGCTTCCGGTATCCAAATGATCTCTGCCAATTACAATCGGCGCTTTTACTTTCCCTGTTCTTACCAATTCATTAAATGCAAGACCGGCTTTTTCTCTTTCGCCTTGCCCAATCCAGCAAATTCTTGCAGGCAAGCCCTGAAAAGCGATTTTTTCTTTTGCCATTTTTATCCAACGAATCATGCCTTCATTTTCAGGAAATAATTCCATCATTACTTTATCCGTTACAGCAATATCTTCGGGATCCCCACTCAATGCTGCCCAGCGAAACGGACCCTTTCCTTCGCAAAAAAGTGGGCGAATATATGCAGGTACAAAGCCCGGAAAATCAAAAGCATTTATCAATCCTTTTTCAAAAGCTCGTGCCCTTAAATTGTTCCCGTAGTCAAAAGTAATTGCACCACGTGTTTGTAATTCCAGCATTAATTCTACATGCAGTTTCATGCTTTCATATGCAATGTTTACATACTCATCAGGGTTTTGTACCCGCAAAGCATCAGCTTCGATGTTGGTATAATTATGCGGAATATATCCTATCAACGGGTCGTGTGCAGAAGTTTGATCTGTTAACGAATCAGGAATAATATTTCGTTCAATTAATCGCTGCAGCAATGCAATGGCATTACAAACAATCCCAATGCTTATTGCTTCTCCTGCCTGTTTTGCAGCCACCGCAGCATCAATGGCTTCATCAATATTTTCAAATTTTTTATCAAGGTATTTTGTTTCTATTCTTTTATCAACACGCCATGGTTCAACTTCTGCAACTAGTGCCACGCCGCCATTCATGGTTATTGCCAAAGGTTGTGCGCCACCCATACCGCCCAGTCCAGCAGTAACATTTAATGTGCCTTTCAATGTGCCGCCAAAATGTTTATCTGCAACCGCTCTGTAAGTTTCGTAAGTGCCCTGTACAATTCCTTGGCTGCCTATATATATCCAGCTGCCCGCGGTCATTTGCCCGTACATCATCAACCCTTTTTTTTCCAGCTCGTCAAAATGTTTCCAGTTGGCCCAGTTAGGTACCAGTTGCGAGTTGGAAAGTAAAACCCTTGGTGCATCTTTATGCGTTTGCAACATGGCAACGGGTTTACCGCTTTGTATTAAAAGCGTTTCATCATTTTCCAAATCTTTTAATGCTTTAATGATAAGATCTAGCGATTCAATATTTCGTGCAGCTTTTCCTCTGCCGCCGTAAACAATTAATTCTTCCGGCCGCTCAGCAACATTTGGGTCAAGGTTGTTCAATAACATTCTTAATGCAGCTTCCTGCACCCAACCTTTGCAATTTAAAGTGTTGCCAGTGGGCGTTTTATATTTTGAGTAATCGTATGTAGAGCTCATATAATTTCGATGTTTTTAAAAGATAAATATCATCAATGTCATTTTTAATTTTAAAAATGTTTAATACCCTACCATAGTTTTAAAATGTGGTAATTAGTGCAAAAGTTTAAATCCTTGAATTTTAAAATTTATAAGCTTAAAAATTAGATGTAAACATTATAGTTTTTGTATTTTTCTAAACGCCAGGCTTGAAGCATTGTGTTTTAAAAGTATTTCTTTGTCTGTAACATATTTACTCAACAAAAGAACTGCGTTGTTTAACTGCTGCTCGTCTGCATTTTTAATAAAGGGTTTAGCTATCACTGTATCCCATTTGTTGCTTACCGTGTTGTCGTAAGCAATTCTTAAATAACAATGATTTCTAAAGTTCAGTTCTGTTGCAAATTTTGAATCAAGCAAATTAGATAACCGTATTATTTCTTTTTTGATAGAAGCTCTTTTTTCTAAATTTGTTTCACCAAACACAAGGAAAAGTTTTAATTAAAATTTTATTCTTTTATGTTCTGATTTGTATGCTTTAAAAATATATTTCATACAAATTAATTTATAAATTGTTTTAAAATTTGAATTCCTGTATAAATGTAATTGACTTCATTATATCATCTCTCATAACCCTATCAGCTTCATTAAAGCTCACTTCTTTTCTAAATTCCAAAATGATTTTTTCTAATACAGGCGACGTTTTTAAGGGCCAGCGAAATTCCAATGCCTGCGCTGCTGCTAACAATTCAATTGCTAAAACCTTTTCTACATTATCTAATAATCTTTTGCATTTTACTGCGCCATTTGCACCCATACTTACATGATCTTCCTGGTTGTTGCTGGATGGTATAGAATCTACAGAAGACGGTGTACATAATTGTTTGTTTTCACTCACAATCCCCGCAGCGGTATATTGTATAATCATCATGCCTGAATGCAGACCAGAATTTTTTATAAGAAAAGGCGACAAACCTCTTTGTCCACTAATAAGCTGATAAGTTCTGCGCTCACTAATACTGGCAATTTCACTCATACCAATTGCTAAAAAATCTGCCGCAAGTGCCAATGGTTGTCCATGAAAATTTCCTCCGCTCACAATCAAATCTTCATCAGGAAAAATATTTGGATTATCAGTGACAGCATTGATTTCTGTAATAAAAACTTTTTTTACATACTCAACTGTGTCGTAAGAAGCACCGTGCACTTGAGGAATACACCTAAAAGAATATGGATCCTGTACCTGCTGTTTTTTTTGTGTTGCTATTTCGCTATCAGTCAATAATTCTCTAAGCTTTGCAGCTACTATTCCCTGTCCTACATGTGGGCGCACAGCATGAATTGCTGCATTCAATGGTTCAGTAATACAATCAAAAGCATCAAAACTGATAGCTGCAATTACATCAGCCCATCTTAACAATCTCTCAGCTTGTATTAGATTAAAAAGACCATATGCACTCATAAATTGCGTACCGTTTATTAGCGCCAGGCCTTCTTTACTTTGTAAGTTTATGGGTTGCCAATTAAGTTTTTGTAAGGCTTCAGCTGATGTCATTCTAATACGTTCAAAATCCACATCACCCAAACCTATTAGCGGTAAACTTAAATGGCTTAATGGTGCAAGATCTCCCGATGCACCCAATGAGCCCTGTGTGTAAATGACCGGATACATTTTTGAATTGTACATATCCATCAATCTTTTTACGGTATCAATCTGTACACCTGAATGACCATAACTCAGCGATTTTATTTTTAGCATGATCATCAGTTTCACAATCTCTTCCGGCACTTCATCGCCCAAACCACATGCATGAGATTTTAATAAATTACTTTGTAATTCACTAAGCTGGTCACCGTCTATCTGTACATTTTGTAAAAAACCAAAACCCGTATTAATGCCATAAAAAACAGCATCTTTATCTTTCATCTTCTCATCTAAATATTTTCTGCATTTTAATATGCGTGCATGCGCATCAAAAGTTATAGAAATCAATTGATCGTATGCCAGAAGGTTTTTTATTTGCTGAAAATTTGTATGCTGCCTGTCTAGCTGTAAATAATTATAACTCATTAACCATTTGGTTTTATTATTTTTAAATCAGGTATTTCAAATGTAACCAAACAATGTTGAATAATGCTGCGCAAATGCTTGCTATAGTAATTTTAAACCTATCAAATTAAATTATGAAGAAGATATTTTTACTGTCATTTGTTATTTTGTTGAATTGTGGCTTACATGCACAAATGGTAAAGATTTTAACTTCAGGTACTAAAACCTCTTTAAGAGGTTTAAGTGTTGTGTCTGATAAAACTGTTTGGGTAAGTGGCAGCAGTGGGACTGTAGGATTTACATCAGATGGAGGAATTAATTGGCATTGGATTAATGTGAATGGGTTTGAAAAAAGAGACTTCAGGGATATTGAAGCTTTTAATGACAGTACTGCAATAATAATGGCCGTTGATAAACCCGCTTATATTTTAAAAACAAGTGACGCAGGAAAATCATGGAGAACAGTTTACAGCAATTTTGAAAAAGGTATGTTTTTAGATGCTATGGATTTTAATAAAAATAATGGAGTTGTAATCGGAGACCCAATTAACGGAAAATTTTTTGTGGCTACAACCAAAGATGCAGGGGAAACCTGGCTTGACATGCCCTTTACACAGAGACCTAAAGCAGACAGTGGGGAAGCGTGTTTTGCAAGTAGTGGTACAAATGTGAGGTTACTAATAAATAATAAACCGGTATTTATAAGCGGGGGAGTTTCCTCTCATTTTTATTTAGATAAAAAAAAGATATTTCTACCAATATTACAAGGTAAAGAAAGTACAGGAGCCAATTCTATAGCTTATAAAAATAAAAAAATGTTTGTTGCAGTTGGTGGTGATTTTAATGCAAAAAATGACAGAGAAAGAAATTGCTTTGTAACATATAATGCAGGAAAAACTTGGTCTGCGCCCGTTGTATCTCCGCTTGGGTATAGAAGTTGCATTGAGTTTCTGAAACAAAATACCTGGATTACCTGTGGCTTAAACGGTGTTGATATTTCATTAAATAATTGTAAGGAATTTACATCAATCAGCACAGATGGATTTCATGTTTGTAGAAAATCACCCACCGCCAACATTGTATATTTTGCAGGATCAAATGGACGGGTTGGCTCGTATCTTCTATAAAACTATCAAAATATAAAAGCCATATTTGCTGCATTTTTTATCCAAACAAATCTTGTTGTGGGTTATCATCTTTAGCAACGAGCCATTCCATTTCAATATTTTTATTAAAATCTATAAGCTTGGCTCCTGCTGCTTTCCATCCCATTATTTCAACAAGTTTGTCTATTTTAAATTTTACATTGCTTATTTGCTGGCCTTTTCCCGTTTTTACATTTAAAATTGCATTCTCGGCAGATGATACCGCAGTCAGCGAATTGTTTTTTCCTTCTTTTATAAAATAAAATTTACTGTGCAGTGTAGTTGTTTCAATTTTAAAACGCTTTACGTTGTATTGCAATTTATCATTGTCGAGATACACTGCAGTCATAATTTTTTCTACATCAAATTTCTCCAGTAACATTATTTTTTCAGGTTCAAAACGTTGGGTAAGTTCCTGGTCAATAATTTCGTAATTACCGTCATTATAAAAAACTACCAGCCTGTCTTCTGCTTCAAACTTGCCTAAATAATTACCTTTTTCTTCGCTGTTTAACCTGCCGAACTTTGTATCAAACCACAATTTTTTTGCATCCAGCGTTGATCTTCCTGCTTCTTTAAACCGAATGGTTTTAATTGGATATTTTGATACAGTATTTCCCATGGAGCCTCTGCCCTTTATCTCGAGTTCTTCAAAGTAAAAATCAAATTCTTTTTTCTTGGCAGAACAGTTCGGACTTAAAATAATTTTTACTACTTCGGCTTCACCATTTGCATTTGTACTAAAATATTGAACTCTGCTTTTTTCTGAACCCTTTGTAAGGTCATATTCTTTTTCACGGGTAATACCGGTAACATTAAATCTTTTGGCAAAACTGGTTCCTGTCTTTCCATCAACATAAATTATATTATAGGTTGTTCTTTCATCTGCTTTTTGAAACACTGCGGCATGAATTATATCTTTTCCAATAAAAGTTTTTTCAGAAACCCTTACCACTTTCATTACTCCAGATTTGGTAAATGCAATTATATCATCCAGATCTGAAACCTCACCGATATACTCATCCTTTTTAAGCGAAATACCAATAAAACCATCGGCAAAATTTGCATACAATTTAATGTTGGCAATGGCTACAGACTTCGCCTGTATGGTGTCAAATGGCTTAATTTCTGTTTTTCTTTCTCTGCCTTTTCCGAATTTCTTTAACAAATTTTCATAATAAGCAACGGTATAATCTGTAAGATTGTCAATAGCTTCCAATACCTTTTTTATTTCTACTTCAATATTATTTATCTGTTCATTCAGTTCATCAATATCGAGTTTGTAAATTCTTCTTACCGGCTTTTCTGTAAGTTTTACAATGTCTTCTTTTGTAATTTCCCTTCTGAGTATTTTTTTAAACGGCGTGAAAGCTTTGTCTATTGCATCTAAAACTTTATCCCATGTTTCATGTTTCTTTTCTAACTCTTTGTAAATTTTTTCTTCAAAAAATATTTTTTCCAGGGAAGTATAATGCCATTTATCCTGCAATTCAGCAAACTTTATTTCAAGTTCTTTCAACAACAGCGCTCTTGTATTATCAACTGAAGATTTCAGCAATTCTGTAACTGTTAAAAAAACCGGCTTATTGTTATCAATAACACAGGCGTTTGGGGAAATGCTCACTTCACAATCAGTAAAAGCGTAAAGCGCATCTATGGTAATATCCGAAGATATACCTGCGGCAAGTTCAATAACAATTTCTATATCCGCGGCGGTGAGATCTGTTACCTTTTTTATTTTTATTTTACCTTGGTCATTGGCTTTTACAATGCTCTCCATTAAACTTGTTGTGGTAACAGCAAATGGAACATTTTTAATGATAAGTGTTTTTTTATCCTGCTCTTCGATTAATGCACGGACCCTTATTTTACCACCACGTTTTCCTTCATTATAATTGGTGGCATCCATTATACCACCGGTTAAAAAATCGGGTAAAAGTTCAAATTTTTTACCCCTTAAATATTTTATTGAAGCATCTATTAATTCACAAAAATTATGAGGTAAAATTTTAGTAGCAAGTCCTACTGCAATACCTTCTGCACCCTGTGCGAGCAATAAAGGGAATTTCATTGGCAGCGTTACCGGCTCATTTTTTCGGCCATCATAACTAAGCTGGTTGTTTGTTGTTTTTGAATTAAAAGCAACTTCCAGCGCAAATTTGCTTAACCTGGCTTCAATATATCTTGGTGCTGCTGCATCATCGCCGGTTCTTACATCACCCCAATTTCCCTGCGTTTCAATTAATAAATCTTTTTGCCCCATGTTCACCAAAGCATCGCCAATACTTGCATCGCCATGCGGATGATATTGCATACTTTGCCCAATAATATTTGCCACTTTATTAAAACGGCCGTCATCCATTTCCTTCATGGCATGTAAAATTCTACGCTGAACAGGTTTTAAACCATCTTCAATGGAAGGCACAGCCCTTTCAAGTATAACATAACTGGCATAATCAAGAAACCAGGTTTTATATTGTCCGCCAATACCACTGTCGCTGTGTTTATATTCTTCTTTATTTGCTTTTGCCATTTTTTAATTTTCTTCTTCTTTTACACCGCCCGTAATTCAAAATCTTTTGCATTTTTCATTTCTCCCTGTAATTCGAAAACTTGTTGTGCAGCAAGAGTTTTGAGCCTCCACAAAAGATAAGCATCGCTTACGGGTATTTTAATTTTAGTACCAACCTGCTGTAATATTTTAGATGCCTTTTGAAAATCTGCCGTTACAAACTTTTTAATATCAGCATCGTAATAATCATAATTATACTGAGCTAATTTTTTACCGCCTTCCAGTATTCTCACCCCTTTATTTTCGTTCATTATTTTTAGCCATTCATCAGGATCAACCTCAAATTCGCTGAGTGTAATTTCTCTGGCTAATTTTTTAGCTTTTAAAAATTCTTTTGCAGGTATCTGGTAAAGCCATTCAGGGTAAAAAATATTTCCTTTTTCATTTATAAACGGAAGATTATTCAGATACAAAATAAAAATCCTTCCCTGAAATTCTTTTATGTAATTCAACAGCCAATAGTATCCACAAACATCATGTGCATTTTGTGCCGCCCATATCCATATAACTTCTTCTTCATTTCTGCGCATATTGCCTACAACTTCTGCAATTATTTTATAATCCTCATCACTGTCATTTATATTTTTGCCTTCATACTCCCCTCCTTCTACAACATGCTGCCACCAGAGTTTGCGCTCCTCTTTAGCCTCACCAACATACATATTTTCCAGTGGGCCGAGTGCATAATTATCCTTTATCGTTTTTATTTCTCCCACAAGTGTTTTATCAAGCTCAATTACATCTGTTAAAACCTTTGCATCTGCCTCGCCAAATACCATGTGTACCATTTAATTACTTTTAATTTTTTTGGATAGAATAATAAACGCAACTGGTAAAAAAATTTCTGATCCAGGGTATTGCTTTTATAAGTCCAAATTGTTTTCTTGGTTTCCACCCAAATTTGTATTCGTAAATAGGGTTTAACAAATAATGCGTATTATTTAAAACATTGTAACCAGTTTGCTTTACAATTTTTTCAAATTTTTCTATAGAAATACCTGTCTCTTTAATCTCCAGCATCTCCTGCCAATTTTCATTATTCTTTTTTAAAATCCATTTATATATTGGCATAGGCAACAAATGGTAATATGGAACTTTAGAAAGCCATTTGCCTTTGCAGATTTGCTGGTGCCCACCAAGAGGCATTTGCCATGGTGGAAAGCCAAAGAAAACAATTCCGTTTTCAGCCAAAAAAGTTTGCATATACGCCATGAGTTTAGGCTGGTCGTGTATATGCTCTATTACATCTTTTAAAATAATTACATCAAAAGCTCCACCCAAATCTGTTGCATTGGCATCGTAAATATTTTTAGAAATAAAAGATATTTTTCCTGCTGCTATTTCTTCACTCAGCCATTCCCGGGCATTTACAAGCCTTGGTTCATCAAGCTCCACTCCTACACCTACAACATTCCGGTCAATAAAAGCTTTTAATACACCGCCTTCACCACATCCTATTTCCAATACCCGCATTCCGGTTTTTAATTCAAACCTTTCTTCAATAAATGGCAATACATACTTATTTGTGTTGAGAATCTGCATCTCAAAATACCTTCTTCTGTCTTTATGAAATTCAAACATTTTCTTGATTACAGATTTTACTGTTTTATATTTTAAAAATGATAAAAATTATTTTCTATATAATTTATTTTTATTTTATCAGAACGATTTAAGCTTCAGCTTCAACTGCTTCGTCCATTTCAAATTTTAAATTATCAATTATAAAATCCTGTCTGCTTGGGGTATTTTTGCCCATGTAATATTCCAATAATTCCTGCATGTGCTCGCCTTGTTCCGGTATCAATGGCTGGAGTTTCATATTTGCGCCAATAAAACGTGCAAATTCTTCCGGACTTATTTCTCCCAGTCCTTTAAACCTCGTTATTTCAGGTTTTGAGCCGAGTTTTTTTACTGCAGCCTGTTTTTCAGTTTCATCATAACAGTATATCGTTTCTTTTTTATCCCTTACTCTAAATAAAGGAGTTTCTAAAATATAAACATGTCCATTTTTTACAAGATCAGGAAAAAACTGAAGAAAAAATGTCATCAGCAACAAACGAATATGCATACCATCTACATCAGCATCTGTTGCAACTACAATGTTATTATATCTAAGTCCCTCATAACCTTCTTCAATATTTAATGCATGTTGCAAAAGGTTAAACTCTTCGTTTTCGTACACAATCTTTTTTGTGAGGCCAAAGCAATTCAACGGTTTTCCTCTTAAACTAAATACAGCCTGTGTGTTAACGTTTCTTGATTTTGTAATGGAACCGCTGGCACTATCACCTTCTGTAATAAAAATGGTACTTTCTTTCTGTTTTTCTACAACGGTGTCTTTGTCTTTGCCCGTAGCTTCATCGTTATAATGAAATTTACAATCCCGTAATTTTTTGTTGTGAAGGTTTGCTTTTTTTGCACGTTCGTTAGCCAGTTTTTTTATCCCTGCCAGTTCTTTCCTTTCCCGTTCGTTTTGCTCAATCCTTTTGCGCAAAGCTTCAGCAACCGCCTGGTTTCTATGCAAAAAATTATCAAGTTCTTTATGTAAGAAATCATAAATAAAATTCTTCATGCTTGGGCCGTTTTCAGATACCGCCTGCGAACCCAGCTTGGTTTTGGTCTGGCTTTCAAATACCGGCTCCTGGACCCTTACAGAAATCGCTGCGCAAATGCTGCCACGAATATCTGATGCATCATAATCCTTCTTAAAATATTCTCTTATCGTACGCACATAACCTTCTCTAAAAGCCGCTAAATGCGTTCCACCCTGTGTGGTAAACTGTCCGTTTACAAAACTGTAATATTCTTCTCCGTAAGCATTTTCATGAGTTATGGCAATTTCAATATCTTCTCCTTTTAAATGAATTATAGGATAACGAATTTCATCTGCATTGGTTTTTCGTTGCAACAAATCGAGCAGACCGTTTTTACTTACATAACGTTTGCCGTTTAGGTTCATCACTAAACCGGCATTTAAAAAACAGTAGTTCCAAAACTGGTTATCTAAATATTCCTGTACAAAGTGAAAATTTTTAAAAATACTTTCATCCGGTTTAAACTTTACATAAGTTCCGTTTTCTTCCTTACTTGCGGTTTCTTTATGGTCTTTTATTAATACACCTCTTTCAAATTCTGCCGTCTTTTCTCTGCCTTCCCTAAAAGCAGTTACTTTAAAATAATCGCTCAAAGCATTTACAGCTTTTGAACCTACGCCATTTAAACCAACACTTTTTTGAAAAGCCTTACTGTCGTATTTGGCACCTGTATTTATTTTACTCACCACATCAACCACTTTCCCCAATGGAATTCCTCGGCCATAATCTCTTACGGTAAGTATTTTATCGACAATGGTTACATCTACATGTCTGCCATACCCCATAGCATGTTCATCAATACAATTGTCAATAACTTCTTTTAACAAAACATACACGCCATCATCCGGACTACTGCCATCACCTAATTTTCCAATATACATTCCCGGGCGAAGCCGGATATGTTCCTTCCAGTCTAAACTTCGTATCGATTCTTCATCATACTTAGCTTCTATCTTTTCTTTTTCTGCCATTCTTATTGTTGTCTGAAACTTATTTGATTAATATTTTAATGTGTATTTGTAAATAGAACAGCTAAAACCGCGGCATCTTTCACTATTAGTGGCAAATATTTTTTTTAGAAAAGGAAATAGGAATCACATTTCATCTTCAACTATCGAATTGGCTTTTTCTGTATTAATTTATGAAAATTTATTGTCTATTTATGAGTATGGTAGCTACGAATGTATAAAACCAGATTTTGATTATTCAGATAGATTTTCCACAAAGTTCCTAAATATGTTAGCAAATATATAATTCTTTCCATCAGCTATGCAAATACGCTATTCCTTAACATCGCAAACTATTAAACCCACGTAAATTTAGAATAATTAAAAAAATGGAAAAAAATGAAAAAAGCAAAATGGTTTATTGGTGCATTTGCAGTATTTACCATAATATCCTGTAACAGCACTCAGGTAATTTCATCTTATAAAGATGAAAAAGTTGCCGCAAAAGATTTTAAGAAAATCCTGGTATTAGGTATTTTTCAACAAAAAGAAAGATCGCTTAGGCAGGAAGCAGAAACACAACTGGTTAACCGGTTAATTGAACAGGGCTACAATGCAACATCAGCCATGAAAGATTTTGGGCCAAAAGCTTTTGAAAAAGTATCAGAAGATCAGCTAGCAGCAAATCTAAAAACAAGTGGGTACGATGCTGTGATAACAACGGCTTTGCTTGATAAAAAAGATGAAGAGAATTACCAGCAGGGCACATCTCGTATTCAGCCGGTTGGTGTTTACTACAATCGTTTTGGCCGTTATTATTCCACAGTATACGATCGTGTGTATCAACCTGGATATTATACAACATCTACTGATTATTTTTTAGAATCAAATTTATATGACATTGCTTCAGGTAATTTACTGTACAGTGTTCAGACCAAATCAATTGATCCCTCATCTGCTACCAGCCTTGCAAGCGATAACAGTAAAAAAATAGTAAAAGATTTAAAGGAAAAAGGCGTTTTGGTTAAAAAATAAGTTGTTTTGGTTGTTGAAAAATGAAAGCGAAAGGATTAATTTCTTTTCGCTTTTTATTTTCAATCTATTGAAAGTTATATTTACAACAACTTGAATACATTTAGTTATTAAACAAACTTCAACATTGCTAAAACTCGTAACCGATAGAAATTTTATAAAGCAACAGGCCGATATAAAAGAGGAAGAAAATGATACTTTTAGAAACTTTTTAAAAGGTTTTAATACCCTTGAACTCGATGAAAAAGTTCATGAAATAAATAATTTTGTTACACCCCAAATTGATTGTACAGTTTGTGGTGCCTGTTGCAGGCAATTGATGATAAATGTTACAGCCGATGAAAATATTGAAGTCGCAGGTTACCTTAATATTTCCCCTCAACAATTTAGAGATGAATACTTAGAACAAAGTATGCAGGGCAAACTAATTATTAATGCCATTCCGTGTCATTTTTTAGCTGATTCAAAATGTACCATCTACGAAAACCGATTTAAAGAATGCAGAGCTTTTCCGCATTTACATGAAAATAATTTTAAAGGAAGATTATTTGGAACCCTCGTGCATTATGCCATGTGTCCAATCATTTTCAATGTTATTGAACAATTGAAAATAGAAATTGGATTTATAAATTAAATAATTTTTAATTTTAAAATTAAATCAGGGAAATCACGAAAAAATGCACAACTTTAACATCGGTATTAATTGTGAGTATACATTCCAAACTTAAAACAAAAAATAATGAAACTAACACAAATTGCAATGGCAGCTGCACTGCTAACTACAATTGCGTTTACAAGTTGTAAACCCAAAGATTCTGAAATTAAAACCAATGTTGAAGCCGCTTTAAAAACGGATATGAAAATGGCCAACACCATGGTTGATGTAAATGATGGAAAAGTAACTTTATCCGGTGAATGCACAGATGAAGCATGCAAAGCTAAATGTGAAAGTACTGCAGCAGGTGTAAAAGGCGTAAAGCCTCCGGTAATTAATAACCTTACTGTAGCAGCACCAATTATTACGACACCTGCACCTGCTTCTACCACTACCGTATTAGATGCTGGAACCCAACAAAAAGTAAAAGATGGGTTAAAAGACATTAAAGGCGTAACAGTAGTATTTACTGCAGATAAGGCAGTTATAACGGGCGAAGTTACGGCAGCAAACAGAATGAAAATTATGCAAATGCTTGCTGCTGCTAAAGTGCAGTCAGATGTAAGTGGCTTAATGGATAAAAAATAATAATTTAAAAAAAAATAAAAATTATGGCTCTTCAAGAAAAATACGCACAATTACTAACCGCTGCACAAACCCAAGGTGTAGAAAATTTATCTGTAGCAGAACAGAATGGTGTTTTACATGTTAGCGGTACAGCTAAAAGCACAGCTGATTATGATGCGCTTTGGGCACTTTACAGCCAGATTGACCCTAATATGGCAAGTGGAGATTTAATGATGAACATTGATATTAAAGCTGATACAGGAGCTCAACTTAAAGTTACTACAGATTCAACCAGCCTAAATATTAGAAGTACACCAACAACCGATGGTGAAATTGTTGGAAAAGCTGCACACGATGAAGTGGTAACACTGGTTGAAAAAACGGATGACAGCTGGTGGAAAGTTAAAACAGCACAAGGTGAAGAGGGATACGCTTATGCGCAATATCTTTCTCCAATGTAAAAAAAATGCATAAATTAAAAATGCTGTTTCATTAATTTGAAACAGCATTTTTTATAAATCAATTAATCGTTGGCATAATTTTTTTTAGAAAAGGGAAATATTATTTTAATATTTATTCAAGAATAAAAGTTGAAAAAATTGTAGTACCGTAATTTCTTTCTGAAACATAATGATCAAATTTTCTGTAATCATTACGTGGCGTATGTTCTAAAATAAATCTTCCTCCGTTATTTAATAATCCATTTTCAAAAATTCTTAAAGGTAAATCATCGATCGATGTTAGACCGTAAGGTGGACCGGCAAAAATGAAATCATACTTATTAGCACAAGAATTTATAAAATTAAAAACCTCGCTTTTTATAACTTTAAAATTTTCTAATTTTAATTCTTCGGCAGTTTTTTTAATAAAGTCATACATTTTATTGTCCATTTCCACGATAGTTAAATCCGGCACTCCCCTGCTTGCAAGTTCATAGCTTATGCAACCGGTACCACCAAAAAGATCAAGTGTTGTAAGCTCCTCAAAATCTAATTTATTTTGTAGAATATTAAACAAACCTTCTTTTGCAATATCAGTTGTTGGTCGGGTATGAGGCATATTTGCAGGCGGCTGTATTCTTCTGCCACCGTGGGTTCCACTAATTATGCGCATGAGCAAGTGCTGTAAGATGTTGATAAAAATGAACTGGTAATTCCTCAAAACTTTCTGAAAAAACTACAACTGTGGTTTCTGCAAATTTAATATGTAGGAAATATTTGTAAAGATCCTGATAAAGAGTTGAATCTATATCTACCATTCCGCTTAAAGACAGCGTGAGTAAAGATGCTGGCGTTTCAAAACGTTCTGCAACATTAAGAATGTGATAACAAACATCTGCTGGTAGAGTGTAATTAAAATATTGAACAATCTGCAGCTGTCCTTCTTTAAAAAAAATAATTTTAATACTCGAATTGTAAATAATACAATGCAATACAGAGTCTTTGTTGTTATTAATTTGATAAGAAGTACTGTGGGTAAATTCACCTGAAGGATATAAGGCAAGAAAAGAATTATGAATTACTGACGGAACACTGTAGATATTTTTTACAGCCTGTTGTTGACATGATTCCTGAAAATAAATTCTCGTTTTATCCTGGCCAAATAGCTGATCTAAAATTTGCTCCTTTTCATCTTCAATAAAATATTGTTCCGGTATTAATGTGCTGTTTAAAAAGTTATAAAATATTTTACTTGATGTTAAATTTATATCCTGCAAACAAGCTGTTTCATGAATATATTTTTTTACCTCATCAACATAATTATCAGGAAGAGTATTCTTTTCGAAGTTCATGGAAAAAAATCCCTCAATTTTAAAAGGAGTTTTTGAGAAAATAAGAAAAGAAATATCAGTATCTCCCACTTCTGTAATTAGATGTAATGCAACATTTTTATCTGTTGATGGTTCTATTTTAAATGCAATTTTCAAAGCCTGAGTTTAGGCAGGCAAAATAAGATATTTTTGCCTACTTATGGAAACAGGGGCAACATTAAATGATTTAAAGGTACAGGTTAACAACAAGCAGGTTCTTTCAATTGCCCTACCAATAACACTTTCCATACTTATTCCTCAATTAAATTTGTTGATTAACAGTATTTTTTTAGGAAAAGTTAGCGAGGAAGCTTTGGGCAATGCAGGAATTACCGGTGTGTTTTATTTAATATTTGCAGTAGTGGGTCACGGTTTAAATAATGCTATGCAAACGGTATTTTCAAAAAATGCGGGTAGTGGAAATCCGGAAAACTTTAAAACTATTTTATCGCAAGGCATACGAATAAGTTTACAATTTGCAGCAGTGGGTATTTTATTTACGTGGCTTATTGCGCCATTTATAATGCAGGCTGTTGCTGATGCTGCTTCTTATCCTCAGGAAATGCGGTTCTTAAAAATCAGAATTTTTGGGTTACCGTTTCTTTATCTTTTTCAAATGGGCAATGCTTTTTTAGTAGCTTCTCTTAACAGCCGCTATCTAATAATCGCCTTTATATGTGAAGCAGCGGTAAATATTATTTTTGATTATTTTCTCATATTCGGACATGCAGGTTTTACCGCAATTGGGTTCGATGGAGCCGCTGTAGCATCTGTTATTGCTGAATTTGCAGGTATGATTGTCGTTTTTTCTGTACTTATTGTTACAGGGTTACGAAATAAATATGGATTATTTAAAACGCTTAAATTTAATAAAGAAATCAACCGACAAATTTTGCAGGTATCTCTTCCTCTGGTAGCACAATATGTTATTAGCGTAACAACATGGCTTGTTTTCTTTTTATTGCTGGAAGGTAGAGGTGCAAATGCAAAAGCCATCAGCAATGTAATGAGGAACGTGTTTGGTATTGGAGGAGTTTTTGTATGGGCCTTTGCCAGTACATGCAACACAATGGTAAGTAACTTGATGGGACAAAAAAGAGAATCCGATATTATTGCTGCAATAAAATTAATTACATTTTGGAGTATTGGATTTTGCGCTGTTCCGATTTTAATTTTAAATATTTATCCTCAAGTTTTTTTTAGTTTATTCGGGCAAAATGAAGACTTTATAAAAGAAGGTACATCGGTAATAAGAATGGTTTCGCTTGGTATGATATTTATGAGTATTGCAAATATTTGGCTAAATGGCGTTACGGGTACGGGCAAAACCCAAACTAACCTAAAAATAGAACTTGTGGCTATCTCCCTTTATTTATCTTATACACTTTATTTTATGAAGGTAAATTACATTTCGCTTGCCATGGCCTGGAGCAATGAATTTGTATACTGGACAGCTATATTTACGATGTCATTTATTTATTTAAAAAGTGGAAAATGGAAAACGGTAAATAATTAGAAAAGGGTTAATATATTCTCTATGCCTTTTACCAAAAATTTTTAATTAAAAAACGCCGCTCATTTATGAGCGGCATTTTCATTATCAAACTTGAAATTTAATTTTTTTAATTACCTGCGTTCCATTTGTTATTTGCATAGTTCATATCAGGGAAGACTTTATCAGGATCTATCGTAACAGCTTTTACAGCTTCCGTAGTCGGGAGTTTAACTTTAAACAAACTTGTATTGTTCCAGATTTCTATCGGGAGATTTACAATTCCTTTTTTACCCGAAACTGTTTCAAACTCAATAATAACAGGCATTGCCATCTGGTCTAAATTTTCTAAAGTCACGATTGTACCTTTTACTGCATCATTGCTTACTTCTTTGATTGATTGATCTAATTTATAATTTTCCAGAAACCATCCTTTCCAAAACCATGATAAATTTTCGCCTCCAACATTATCCATGGTCCTAAAAAAGTCCCATGGCGTGGGGTGTTTGTAGGCCCATCTTTTTATGTATTCGGTAAAAGCATAATCAAATCTTTCAGGTCCTAAAATATTATTTCTTAACATAGTTAAGCCATAACCTGGTTTAAAATATAATGCCGCACCAATATTTGCTTCTTTCATTGCATCCGGCGTATTAAAAATACTCTCACTCATTGGTCCAAACATATATGCTGTAAGTAAAGATGGATTTGGTGATGAGCCATCAAACTCACCTTTATTAAAATCTTTTAATGCAAGTGAATTTATAAATGTATTAAAACCTTCATCCATCCAGCCATATTTTCTTTCATTACTTCCTACAATCATTGGAAACCAGGTATGACCAAATTCATGGTCAGTAACGCCAAATAAATCGGCACCCCCGGCACCGTAACCACAAAAAACAATTCCCGGGTATTCCATTCCACTTACGTTTGTAGCAACATTTGTGGCTACAGGGTAAGGATATTGAAACCATCTTTTGCTGTAATTTTCAATGCTGCCTTTTGTAAATTCGGTAGCTCTGCTCCATTTTTTATTGCCATTACTTTCTGCTGGATAAACGCTTTGTGCCAATGCCTTTTTCCCCCCTGCAAGGTTAATTTTTGCAGCATCCCAAATAAATGATTTTGATGATGACCATGATACATCTCTTGCATTCTGCATTTTAAATTTCCATGTAAGTGTACCGGAACTTTTTGGTCTGGATGTTGGATCTGTTACCTCATTTTCGGAACGAATTATGACAGTAGCATCGCTGTTTCTTGCATCTGTTAATCTTTTAAGTTGAGTTGCAGTAAGTACTTCAGCAGCATTTTGAAGCTCGCCGCTTGCTACGACAATATGAGAAGCCGGTGCTGTTATGCTAAAATCATAATCACCATATTCTAAATAAAATTCGCTTGGGCCAATGTAAGGTAATGTGTTCCATCCTTCAACATCATCATATACACACATACGTGGATACCACTGAGCAACTGCAAAAATATTTCCGTATTTTGTTTTTAATATACCGCAACGATCTGCGCCTTCTTCAGGCAGGGTAAAAGAATAATCAATTTCAATTTTAATGATATCGCCTGATGGCTTTAGTGATTTTGGTAATCTTATTTGCATTCTGGTATCTGTAATTAAATAATCAGCATTTACATTGTCCGTTATATTTTTTACAGAAGAAATTTTATAACCACCATCAAAAGTACTTTCCGCACTTCCATAGCGGCTGTGGCTTCCAACAGGCATACGATCCTGACCCCTGCTGCCTTTCGCAAATAAATTCTGATCTAGCTGCAGCCACAAAAAAGGTAAAGTGTAAGGACTGTTGTTTTTATAAGTTATAATAACTGAACCGGAGATTTGATTTGAATTTTCATCTAAAGAAACGTTTATCTGATAGTCCGCACGGTTTTGCCAATAATTTGTATTAGGTGAGCCATCGGCACCTCTTGTTGCCGAACCGTTCGGATAAAATATAGGAGAGAATAATAAATGCGGATCATAAGTGGAAACTTTTTGAGCCTGTGTAAGTCCTAGAATGCTTATAAAAAAGCAGCTAATTAATAATTTTAAATGCATCTGTAATTTTTTCATTGAAGATATAATAATTTAAATTCAGCAAAAAGAACTTAAACTTATTTGCTTAATAAAATTTATAGTTTAACAATAAAACCAATGCCATTGGAAGTAGAAGCAAGTTTAATATTTTCTCCCATTTTATTTAAAAATTTGCCGTGGTTGTTGTGTAGTACATACATAACGCCATCAAAAAGCAATAAAACACTGCCTTGCAGCATAATACTTTCTCCATAACCTTTTAACCTTAAAGGATTTTTTATGGTAGTTTTAGATCTTTCTTTTAAATATGCACCACCGGCAATGTATGCTACATCAAGCCCGGCATTAAATAAAAATAATTTTTCAATGTTCGCCTGTTTTTTTAAAGAAGCATTGTAGGAAAGTTGCCCCTCTTTTTTTGCAGTTAAAATTCCAATGCCTGTTATGCCCAATGTAATGCCATTCCAAATAGCATTCATTTCATGAAAATATTTATTGCTGCCCGTACTTTGAGATGCTGCAATAGTGCCGTAGATAATGTTTGCAGCTGAATAGACTGCCAATCCTTTTATGCCCGTTCTGCTTAGCCGCACCCGCTCTTTATTAAAACCCGTAAGGTTTGTTTGCTGCGCAAAACCTGTTACAGATAAAATGCAGATGCATACAGTTGCTATTAGTTTTTTCATTGTTTGCTGTTGATATTGTTATAAAGGTAGGACGGTTATAATTGTATAGTTACGGGAGATTGGGAGAAAATGATTTTTGGGGGTCGGAAACGTTTCTTGGCTTTGGGCTGTGTGCTGCGAAACGTTGTTGAACAAAAGATGAATATGGCTTTATAGATTACAGCCCCAAATGTCCTAAACCTTTTCTTAATCCGCCTTTCCATTTACCTTCGCCAAAAAAAAGATTATGCCACTACTTACCGCAAACAGAACTCATGCTGATTATGGAATGACAATTACTGATGCAACCGGAAACAGCATGATGATTGATATTCCTGTAAACGAAGGTGGAACCGGAAAAGGAATGAGACCTATGCAAACGCTGCTTGCAGCTTTTTGCGGATGCAGCGCTGTAGATGTGGTGAGTATTTTAAAAAAACAAAAGCAGGACCTTACCGATCTGCAAATATTGGTAGATGGCGAAAGGCAGCATGGCAATGAGCCATCAGTTTGGGAAAATATCGATTTGATTTTTGAATTGACTGGCAAGGTAGAACCTGCCAAGGCTTTTAGAGCAGTACAATTATCAATAGAGAAATATTGTTCAGTTGCTGAAACTCTCAAGCGTGCAGGAGCAAAAATACACTTTAAAGTAAAAGTAAATGGCCTTTGGTTTAATGAGTAAAATTTTTTAAAATATTTTTTTAATAACAAAATAAATAACCTACCGTCCTGGTAATAATTTCACAACCAATTCTTAATTAATTTTATTGTAAATTATTTATATCGTTTACAGTATTTCGATTTGTATTTTATGGAAAACCTACACCCCATTACAAAAGCAATAAGGCTACAAACACAACAAACTGCCCAAAAAGAACACAGTACGCCTATATTCTTAACTAGTAGCTTCACGTACGATTCTGCACAGGATATGGCCAATGCTTTTTCAAGTGATACCCCGGAAGCAAATATATATTCCCGTTTTTCGAACCCAACTGTAGATGAATTTGTTGCAAAAATTGCGGACTTGGAAAATACAGAAGATGGTGTGGCTACTGCAACGGGTATGGCTGCTGTGTTTGGTACCTTTATGGCTTTTCTTCAGAATGGAGATCACATTCTTTCAGCATCAGCTGTTTTTGGATCCACCCACACACTACTCACAAAATTTTTACCAAAATGGGGTATTGATTATTCTTATTTTGACATGAACAATCCGGCAAGTATAGAAGCTTTAATAAAGCCAAATACAAAAATGCTTTATGTGGAAACGCCTTCAAATCCTGGGCTTGATGTTGTAGATATCGAATTGCTATCATCCTTCTGCAAGCCTAAAGGAATTTTACTTGTGGTTGATAATTGTTTTGCTACACCAGCTGTACAACAACCAATAAATTTTGGTGCAGACCTTGTAGTACACTCAGCCACAAAATTTATTGATGGACAAGGTCGTGTACTTGGTGGCGTGGTGGTTGGTAAGAAGGAATTGATTCATCAACTCTATCTTTTCATAAGAAATACTGGACCTACATTAAGCGCATTTAATGCATGGGTACTTAGTAAAAGTATGGAAACCCTGCATCTTAGAATGGAAAAGCATGCAGAAAATGCACTCCAGTTGGCTAAACAATTACAAGGCCACCCAAAAATAAACAGTGTAAAATATCCCTTTTTAGACTCCCATCCTCAGTATGTGATTGCAAAAAAACAAATGAGTAATGGTGGTGGTATTTTAACTTTTGAAATAAACAAAGGATTAGAAGGGGGCAAACTTTTTTTAGATGCCTTACAGCTTTTATCTGTTACGAACAACCTTGGCGATAGCAGAAGCATTGCATCCCATCCTGCTTCTACCACCCACTCAAAACTTAGCCAAGCCGAAAAAGATGCTGTGGGAATAACACCCGGTCTTATAAGAATATCAGTAGGGTTAGAATATATAGACGATATAGTAAAGGATATTTTGCAAGCGCTTGAGGCCTGCTAAAATTTTACATCCAGTTTTTTAAAAGCGTTTGCGCTTCTGATTTTATCCGGGGATCATCTTCTGTATAATTTCTTAGAGTAAGCAAATAATTTAGTTGGGCTAAAGCTTTTTGTTTATCACCATTTCTTTTATATGCTTTGGCAAGTTCAAGGTAATTTAATGTAAATGTTGGACTAAGCTGTTTGGCTTTTTCATAGCAGGCAATTGAATTTTCTAGGGATGCCGGTGGCAAACCGCCATAAACTATTTTTGCACCTATCCTTTCAAATACATTTAAATTACTTACTTCATAATTCCATTTACCTAAAACATGCCATGCTTTAAAATTTTTTGGATTTTCAGCCACAGCTTTGTCGCCGTAATCCTTTAACTCTTTAACAGCATTAATTTTTTCTTTACCACTTTTTAACAAAAGACTTCTTGCAATTGATAGTGCCATTACAACATTTGCATCATCGCTTTTTGGATAAAGCTTTAATGCGGTTTTTGCATAAATTAATGCAGTGCTGTAATAATCATCCCTAACCTTTGTGTCGTTTTCTCTGGCCCCTATTCTGCAACAAAGTTCACTGGATTTTGTTAAGGCGTACAGGCTTGTAGGCTGTAACTGAAGTGCTTCTTTAAATTTTATGAATGCAGCTTTTTCACTTGGAATAGCTTCCAATCTATCAGCTTCTAATATAACCGTTCTATAATCTTGTGCACAAATTTCAGTAATTGAAAATACGAAAAACAATAAAAATGAAAACAGCTTCATTAGGGATAAGATTTTGAATAATTAATACCGACAGTACCGGTAAAATTACAGATCGGTGCATTTAATTTATCTATAGTAATGTTAATTGATGAAATTCTATTGTCAATTTTATAAATTTCTTCTGAAATTTTTTGAGCAAGCGTTTCTAATAATTGCTCAGGAATTGCAAACAGCTTTTTTACAGCATTAAACACTTCAACATAATTTACAGTATCACCCAATGCCTCAACTTTTTTATTTTCTGAAAAAGATATCAGGATAGAAACTTCAAATTCGTTTCCTACAATAGCTTCTTCAAAATGTACACCGTGGTAGGCAAAAAATTTTAATTTATTTAATCTTAGGGTAAACATTAATGCAAACCTTTTTCACTTAAATAACGCTCGGCATCAAGGGATGCCATACAACCACTGCCCGCAGCTGTTACAGCCTGTCTGTATATTTTATCCTGCACATCGCCGGAGGCAAATACTCCTTCAATGTTTGTTCTTGTTGTGCCGGGAATAGTTTGTAAATATCCCGCTTCATCCATATCTAGCCAACCTTTAAAAATATCACTGTTCGGCTTATGGCCAATAGCAACGAAAAAAGCACTTACGGAAATTTCAGTCTTTTCGTTTGTCAGGTTGTTTAAAATTCTTACGCCTTCTACTTTTTTATCTCCTAATATTTCGTCTGTTTCGCTGTTCCAGTAAATTTTAATATTGGGTGTTGCAATTACCCTATCCTGCATAATCTTGCTGGCACGCATTTCACTTTTGCGTACAATCATATGCACCATGCTGCATATTTTTGATAAGTACAAAGCTTCTTCTGCAGCAGTATCTCCTGCCCCTACTATAGCCGCTACTTTTCCTTTAAAGAAAAACCCATCGCATACAGCACAAGCACTAACGCCATATCCGTTAAGCCTTTGCTCACTTTCAATGCCCAGCCATTTTGCAGCTGCACCCGTACTGATAATAACTGAATCAGCTTCTATCCATTTTTCTTCATCAATTTCTACTCTTAAAGGTCTAACACCAAAATCTACTTTTGTTGCAAGCCCGTAACGAATATCTGTACCCATACGTTTTGCCTGGTTCTCAAAATGCTCCATCATTTCCGGACCCTGTATCCCATCGGGGTAACCCGGATAATTTTCTACTTCTGTTGTAATGGTTAGCTGACCGCCGGGCTGTATACCTTGATACAGCAATGGTTTCATGTTTGCCCTTGCTGCATAAATGGCTGCAGTGTAACCTGCAGGTCCTGATCCTATAATTAAACAACTTACTTTTTCTGCTGTTGTATTTTCCATCTGTGTTTTCTGTTTAAAAAATTATTTTTATTGTGATATGATTGTTTTGTACTTAACAGCATAGCCGCAAAATGAACCTAGTGCTCCGTTGGAAATATTTCCCAAAACTTTGTTTGGTTGGGCAAATGGGTTTCCTATTCCCTGAAAAGCAAATTCCCAAGTGCTCCAAAACCTAAATGCAGACTGGGATATGTTACAATATTTTAAAGTTATAGTATCACCACGCTTAAAAAAACTGCTGTCAGCTTTTGTTGGATTGTTTCTGTCAATGCCTTGTGGCAACTGTATAGTAAATGTTGATCCAACTATCACCTGGTCATCAAAAACAGAATTTTCACCCGGTAAAAATGGACCGCTGTTTTTCTTTGTAAAATACCTTCCAAAATTACCAAGCCCCGGTGGGTCTGTTGACCTCAATAACAAAATCCTTTTTGCAGTATCTGCATTTAAAGGGGCTATTCG
>ENA-OBIO01000006-OBIO01000006.1-metagenomes-genome-assembly--contig:-NODE-6-length-139919-cov-23.2983_pt1 | contig 139919 bp, 146 predicted proteins | sample MGYA00153383_OBIO01 | MGnify analysis MGYA00153383 | reverse complement strand
CGATCGGGGTTATGTTGGGTTGAGTTAAAGGAAATGCAAATTAAAATTAACGTTCCGGTTGTTAGCCCGGTTGACTTTGAGGTGTTTCTTTTCTTGGAAATCTACTTTTTACTACTACTTGCTTGAGCACCTGTGACCGACGAGACAGCTTGAGTCATATTATTCATCACTGACTTGGCGCGTTCCCCGACAGTGAGATTTTGTGCTTCAACAGATCCACCTGTAACAATGACACCGTTATTCAAGATTGTGTCTTGTCTTGCTCTCAAATCAGAAGTATCAATATTATGAGCATCAAGAAAGTTGATAATACTATCTAAGATCTGGCGCTCGGTCAACTTTAGATACATTTCTTTGTCCAACTTCTGAAAATAGTGGCTGTACAAATTTGAAGCTGCTAATTCCCGAATACTAGTCGAAGCGCCATAATCAAACATTGGATTTTCACGAATTAATCGTCGATTAGATCTTCGTTGATTCCAACGAGCAAGAGGTCTAAAGAGTTCTCCACTCAGCAGAAAAATGGCAAGTGGAAAGAGAAACAACGATTTCACAAATGTCTCTTGAAGTATCTGTATCAGTTGTCTCCAAGTAGGATTAGGTTGAATTCCATCAATCTTGCGATATTCCTGTTTAAGCGGTGGCAAGAAAAAATAACTAGCTTCAACAAATAAATTCTGATGGAGTTTAAGGAAACGTAGAAAGACTGACAAGACGATTTCTCCTTGCCAACTAATTATACGAATGCATTTGTAGTGCCTAATCCCATCTGATTGACCTCCAACAAACTCTTTCAAAGTAGAAGAATCAACTTGCGTTAAAGGACGGCGAAACAGATCAGGCAGAAATCTCTCATCACCTCGAATTTCCTGACCATTTACAAAGATTTTGTCTTGAATACTTGTTCCTTGCAGATGCAGCTTTTTGATATCTGAATCAATGTAAGAATATAACTCCTCAACAGTAAAAGATTCAGGTTTCTGAGCGACTCTCATTTCTTCTTTTCCTCTGCTCATATCCAAAGTAAAAGACCATCCACCAATGTCTGTACCTGAACCGACAAAAGGTGAAAATCCGCTGTAGATTACTACATTGCATTCTTCTTCGTTTGTAACTCCAGATAGCTTACGGCGTATTTCGGCTTCAGCTTCAGGCGTTAAAGTTGCACCGTCTGGATTGAAGTTCTGCTTGAGCAAGGATTTAGCAATAATTTGATATCGAGTCATCCAAGTCTCAAATACAACCGCTGCCCAAGCTAATAAGAAGTAGAAGGAAAAGAAAGACGAAAATATGCTGAGGAAGATGGCAGGGAAGGAGTCGGTATCGCCGTATTCAAACCCACTGCTGATTGAGCCATAGGCACTTATCCAAGCTATTATAAAGAGGATGGATATTATAATGTTCCGGATTAACTTTCGACGTTTGGCATCAAGGCAGTGCTTAGCCACAGCTAATAAATCAACACCGGCTGGAATGCTGATAACACGATACTCCTCGTCTAGGATCTTCTCCAAAAACTGAGTCCTAAAGGTACGATCAATTTGAGCGGCAGCACACAAATAGCGTGTAGTATTAGACTTCTTCATGGATTCTCTCTAGACAGAAAAGTGTGTACAACTGGACTCATAACTTGGAAAATTATCTCTGAGGCAATTGAATTTTAAATCTGCATCGGAATCTACTCTGCTACAGCAAAGAGAGTCCTGTAACTACTGCGATTGCCTTTTGCAGTAGTCCTACCTTTTCAACGATTTCAACTACTGAACCTACTGATTCTTTGACAGCATTCATTAGCCCCTTCAAGGTTAATTTACTCGGCTGCTCTTTTTTTACTTCCTCAGCGATCTGCTGAACAGCTTGAGATACTTCATCATAATCAGCAACTTGAGGACGATGAGTTTCAAGGGAAGTAAGTAGTTCTGTGATTGCTTTAGCTAGGTCTTCTTTACCCTCAGCTTGAAACTCGCTAGCAAGGTTGTAAGTTGTTTGAATCGCTTGAGCACCTTTACCAACAGCAACCTGTCCAGCACTGAAGTTGCCGCCTGAGATAATGATTCCTTCGTTATTCTGACTCATAGATGGTTCTCCTATCTATCAAGAGCAGTTTGCTTTTCTCAATTATGCCTGGGATATCAAAACCATAAAACAACCCACGAGGGTACCCAGAATATTATTTGACAGCCGTAAACTCTACGGCAAGTCCACCAGAGATTTGAGGGCTAACTATTTAATATACAGAAACATTATGAATATCATCCTGATTTGGATGGATACCCCGACAAATTTCGTGTATCTCCTCTCATGTCTCATAACTTATCCTAATTTTATAGAATTACGCAAGCTGTTTCCGCTAAAGAATTATTAATTTATATGAATGATCGTCCCTCCACCTGTCCTTAAGCAAAGCTAAAAAATGACCGATCGGCCCTGGGATAGAGAACCCAAAAATGAGCTAGTCTGCATCGGTCAAAAAATCAATCCGCTTCAAATTCAACAGTTGTTAACCAACTGTCTGGCGCGATCGTAATTCATAGCATTGGTATTGCCTATACGGAAACTATTGCAATGTCATCAATCTGGGATAGGACCAGCACATTTTCACCTTGGAAGCCTAAAATTCCAATCGTTTAGTCTTTCAGCACGGCAGTCGCCTAGGTCTAGCAAACCTTTAATTGGCCTGAATGAACTCTAAATACGATTGGGCCGTCTCCTCCACCGAGAGGGTATAAAACTGTTGGCCATGTTCCGGAGTCGCTAGGGCCGGGTTCGATCCCATTCGGCCATCGGGAAATCGACGCCGAAAATCAACGGCACTATAGATTTTGTGGCCCTTGGGCGCGATCGGATCAAACTCTACTTTTTTAATCGACTCAGGATAAATAAACTGCGTCAACGCCACTTCACTCGGCGTTGCATGAGAGCCTTCTGCATCGCCATACAGTTCTTTAGCCAGCCGATACACCCCGCCCCCCATGAACCAGTTGCTCACCACACACTGCACTTGGTCCGCATCTTCCAGGCCCAGATCGGCCAAATGCTCATAGCATTCTGAGAAAGCTGCCTTCATCACCGCGATATTTCCGCCGTGCCCATTCACAAAGAAAAACTTGCGAAACCCTGCCTTCGCGAGCGTCGTCACATAGTCCCGAATCACCAAAATCATCGTGCTCGGCTTCAAACTCATACTTCCTGGGAATGCCGTATGGTGCAGTGCCATTCCCACATTGATCGTCGGACCCACGATCGCGCCCGTTTTTTCACCCACCGCCTTCGCGATCGCCTCAGCACAAATGGCATCGGTGCCAATCAGTCCATTGGGACCATGCTGCTCTGTGGAGCCGATCGGCATAATAATTCCACGAGACGTTTTTAAATAGGACTCGACTTCTGACCAAGTGGAGAGATGAAGCAGCATAAAACCCTTGCGAACAGCGCGCATGTCAATAATGAATGTTGATCTATTCTACGTTGACCCAATTCTAAAGAGTGGGGGGATTTTCGGTAAGGCTGCTTTTTTCGGTAAGGCTGCCTTTTTCGGTAAGATAGGCATTGCTTCAGAACGCTGCTTACTTTGGATCGGATCCCGTGGACCTAAAACAGATCTTTAAAACTGCAACACCCATCATTGGGGTTGTGCATCTTCAACCCTTGCCGACGTCCCCCCGCTGGGGCGGCAATCTAAAGGCCGTACTCGATCGTGCTGAACAAGAAGCCACGGCCCTTGCTTCCGGAGGCGTAGACGGTATCATGGTCGAAAATTTCTTCGACGCTCCTTTCCCTAAAGATCAAGTCGATCCCGCTGTCGTTAGCGCCATGACCATCGCCGTGGGCCGGATTCAAAACCTCGTCACCCTGCCTATTGGCATTAATGTCCTGCGCAACGACGCCCGCAGCGCCATCGCCATCGCGAGTTGCACAGGCGCACAGTTCATCCGCGTCAACGTCTGGAGCGGCGCAATGGTTACTGACCAAGGCATTATCGAAGGCCGCGCCCACGAGCTGATGCGCTATCGTCGTGAACTCGGGAGCGACATAAAAATCTTCGCAGATGTTCTTGTCAAGCACGCGCAGCCTCTCAGCACTTCCAATCTCACCATCGCCGTCCAAGACACGATCGAACGCGGTCTTGCGGATGCCATCATCGTCTCAGGACTCGCCACCGGAGATGCGCCCGATCTCAAAGAGGTCATCATCGCCAAAGCCGCCGCTCTAGGAACTCCAGTTTTCATCGGCAGTGGGACTCACTGGGAAAACGTCCGATCGTATCTAGACATTGCAGACGGTGTAATTGTGTCTAGCGCCCTCAAACGCAACGGCAACCGAAATAGTGCCATAGATCCCAACCGAGTCAGCCGACTCGTCGAAGTTGCGCGCCAAATCTAACTCTAAAACCCTATTCTCGGCTCTGAAAAAAGATCTCATAGGGCAAGAAAAACCGCCATAAAAAACCCTTCGGTAATACCGTACTGGTCGTTTCTCCAATCGGTGCATATTGCGATCGGTAAGCTTTAAGTGCTTTACGTTTTTGGGGCATCACTGTTCCAATGGATAACCGTTTTGCACCTAAAAGTTCCCGAGGACTTAAGTCTCTAAAAAGCAACGGCTTCCACAAAATCCAAATCGGATATTCCAACAAATCAACCATCAATCCCGATCGTTGAATCGCCATTTTAATCAAATCATAGGCTACCTCATGGTCATTACTGCGATCGTGATGGTGCGTCACATAAATCTCACCGGGTTGCACCGCTAAAATATGAGTCGTAAGCTGCATGACGATCGATTCTCGTACAGATTCCGAAACCCATTTGAGTTGCCCATCCGGTTGATCCAGAAAATGAATGGAAGAGTTTTCAACCCCTAAAATTTGCAGTGCCTCGATCGCTTCTTGGTGACGAACAGGCGCAATTTCTCCATTTTTGAAGTCGGGATGCCAACGGTGCGATGCACTGCCATCGGTGATGAATAGGACATTCACAGCGATATTTTGTGCTCGTTTCAGCGCAATCAACCCCCCACAACCTAACGTTTCATCATCTTGGTGCGGTGAAATGATTAAGGTTGATTTGGGGCTAAGTGAAATAGATTGACTTCCAAAAAAAAGCAACCCACAAAACTGCACACGACTGCGAAAAATCGGCCAGTGATGAGTTTTAATCCACTGCATTTTTCGGAAGATGCGTTGAACAATTTTGGAAGGTTGCATAGTAATAGCACTGGTTTATGAGGTTACTGATTCATACGATGATTTAAACGATCGCCGGAACCTTTGCATACAAGGTCTGAATCCACTCCCACTCGCGAGTTAAGCCAGTCTCCAGAGACACTTGTGTCTCAAACCCTAACAACGTCCGAGCTTTAGTAACATCAGCCGCCGTATGACGTGCATCGCCCCGTGCTTGATCAATGTGGTTTCGGGCAATCGGTTTTCCCATCACTACTTCCATCATGTCCAACACATCCGACAGCACCACCCGACTTCCGCCGCCAATGTTGAAGATCTTTCCGGTCGCTGCATCGGTCGCACCTGCCGCCAGATTTGCCGCCACGGCATCACTCACAAAGGTAAAGTCCCGCGTCTGCTGACCATCGCCAAAAACATCAATCGCTTTGCCCTCGATCGCCGCCTTAAAAAACTTATGAAAACCCATGTCCGGACGCTGGCGAGGGCCATACACCGTGAAGTACCGCAGCGCACAGAATGGCATGCCGAAGTTGTCGTAATACAATCCACAGAGGCGTTCTGCCGCAAGTTTGGTAATGCCGTAAGGTGAGACGGGCTGAGGCGGAACGAGTTCAGAGGTAGGAAGGGTTTCGGCATTGCCGTAGATGGACGACGTTGAGGCATAGACAAAACGCTTTAAGTTTTTCGCGTCTTTTGCGGCCTCTAGCATGACTTGGGTGGCGCTGATATTTCGCTCGGTATAGGACCGGAAGCTACTGCCCCAGCTTGCCCGCACGCCCGCTTGCGCGGCTTGGTGGTAGACCACATCAACATCTTGCAGCAGTAGATTCCAGTCAAGAAACTGAATATCGCCTTCAATCAATTGGAAATTAGGATGGTTTATAAAACTGGCGATGTTTTGGCGCTTGAGTTCGGGGCTGTAATAATCATTAAAGTGATCGATTCCTACAACCCGGTCACCTCTTAATAACAACGCTTCAGTCAAATGTGAACCTATAAAACCCGCAGCACCAGTAACAACACTAATTCCCATGAGACTTCCTATGATGGATTTAATTTCTAGCCTACATAGGAGGATTGACCATCGACATCCGAAATATTACATGGAATTTACGGATCTATTATCGCTTCACCATTCCCGCCAACTGCCTGATCTTACTGGGTTTTGTCTTCGCTTCAGGAGGTGCAAAGTACGGCATTTTCTCGCCTAAATAACGGTAGTGCGCCCAAATATCCCAATAGGAACAGCCCGGTTCAATGCGAATTCCAGCCCAGTGTAAATACTGTAGCGATCGATTGGATGCGGGATCGACTAGTCGATTTCCTTCACGAACAAAGTGCGTACTGCCAGCCCAGCTTCCCGGTACTCGATCGTCTAAGTCCACTAAATTAAACCGCTTCGCAATACGCTTGAGAACCATGTAATTAATAATCGGTTGATCAGATGTTTTCTGCGAGAAGTCAAAATACTCTGGATGGGCCGCACATTCAGCAAACGCACTGTAGATTTCCTGTTCAGTAATCAATCCTTTTTTAGAGGCCCACCAGCCGCCATTAAAGATGTCTTTCATTTCCCCCGCACTGAAGACCCCTTTTGAGACGATCGCCTTCGAGAAGACGTTTTGGATGCCCCCGCGATGCTGATAGTCGCAGGCTAGAAAGTCATACTTGTCAAAGTGATTGAGATTGTCGATAATTTTTTCAAAGACTACAATGTCGGTGTCGATGTATAAGAACTCATCAAATTCACCAAACCAGCAGGCTTGCTTCCTAAACTGATTAGGACGAGCGAAGAACTTTTCACCAAATGTACTGTGAAGGCGTTTTGAAAGACGATCGATAAATTCTAGATCCGGATAAATCGTGACCCCAAATCGAGTATTAAGAATGCTTAAAACTTCATGATAGTTGTCATCATAGGGAATGAGCACAACGGGCGTTTCGGTATCGTAAGCACGAATGCTGTTGAGCAGTGCGATCGCATGGTCCGCAACTCGATCGTTTGCGGTGATGTAAATTCCACGACTCATGATGAAACTCTCAAGATTTAGGGTTAGGGCTGAAAAAATTGGATTATTGCAGGCATTATTGCAGGAAATTATCGAGGCAGGCACAGCTTAGTTAGAATCCGATCGGTGAACGATCGGGTATTGTAGGGACGCGGTTTACCTATCAGTGGCGGACGTTCAGATGGCTCATGCAAATAGCGATAATGTAAAAACACATCGCGATAGGGGAAATCAAGATTTTCACCTGAACAGAGTTGTTTGAATAAACTGGAAGACAAACCAATGTAGTGTAAGTAGGTCAAAGGATTGCCGCGATCGGAAATCTGAGATCCCTTCACTTCAAAGTGATCTGACGTCACACAACAGCCTGTCACTTCCGAACCCGGCAATTCCAAGACATAGTTGTAAACGGCCAAGTTCGATCGCATCACCCAATAGTTCAGAACAGTCTGATCGGGGGCCATGCAATAGAGCAAATCATGTTCGCCCGCTTGAAGCAGACGGAGGCAGTCATCAAGCTGTGTTTGACTAAAGGTTCCCCGTTTGGCAGCATAAAAGCCAGAACAAAAAATTTTATGGTTGATTTGATGGGGCGTAAAGACTTGGAGGAGCTGATCACTCGCACAATTGTAGACATGACTGACATCGCGATGCTGAAAGTCATAGACAATCCAATCGTGAGTGTCTAGTTGCTTCAAAATGGGCGTCACATCCTGTAACAGCACTGTATCAGCGTCCATATACAAAAATCGATCGAACGGCCCTGAAAATGCCCCAAATCGGCGGTGGGTTCCAAAACGATAGTATGGCTCTTCGGTGATTTCAGCCCAGCGTAATTTGGCTGATGGACAAGCATCCCAGACCCGTTTTGCTTCTTTATCCCAGTAGTCCAACATGGCTATATCTTGAAAAATCGTGACATTGGGTCGATCGCAAATAGCACTTTGTAACCGATCGCAGCAATTATCATAGGGGAAGATACAGATTGGAAAATCTGCACCCATCACTTCACCAATGCTATTAATTAGCGCAATCACTTGATCAAAAACGTGATCATTTGCTAGCGTACAAATTCCGGTGGTTGGGGTAGTCATAAATTACTCAAACTTACTAACGTATTCAGAGAGCCAGTTCACGAGATTTAACTTATGTAAGATAATTTGTCTCGCTTCTGCGATTGCATCTTTAGCTTCATACCAAGCATCGGGTGTAGCGGTGACTTCTTGAATGTACCGAATCCCCTTTTCATCCATACTGGGCAATCTCAAGAAACTTCCCGGTGGCAATAGTTTATCTGCCGCCGATCCGCCATAATAAATGGGTAGACACCAACTCAATAGTGAATCCCAAAGTTTTTCACTCACATACCAATCATTATCTGCATAGTTTTCGATCGCCAAGTTGTAGCGATAGGGTGCCATGCCGTACCATTTATTGTTAATGCTGCCTGCCCCTGCCCAGTCCGGCAATCCACGACCGTAAAAGTCACAATCGACATCACTGTTATGAATTAACTTGAGAAAGCTAAGCCGATCGCGGTGATTTGCAGTGCGATCGATTCCGGACGTAATCCAACTACAGGGCTTGAGCTTGACGGGCGGTGGCAGTTGATCTAGCTCCTCGAAGGAGTTGGTTAAATACCAAATCGCAGGCATATAGTCCGGCTGGGGAGCATGGTCGTCAGGCCCAGAAATGAGTGAGGCATAAGGTTTTGCATGATTATAGTAGGCAATACTTCGGTGCTCGACTTCCGGCAACGGCGGTTCACGCCAAAGGAACATCGTCCGATCGCGGGGGACATTTTGTAGACGACGTTGTAATTCAGTATGTTGATGTTTGTAGCGCTGTTGACGACGTTGATTTTTGAGTGGATTCCAATGCCGATCGGGGTGTTCCGGGAAATCATGAAAGTTATACATGAGTAAAAAATCTGGATTCTTTACCGTTGCACTCAGCTGAATATTGTCCCATTGTCCAAAGGGTTGCTTAGCCTGTTGCCATAACCAATCAGTCGGACAGGGATTCAGTCCCACGTAGCTGCTAATCATCCCGATCGTTTTCATCATCTATTCCTCCTAAAAATTCTCAAGTCTCAATTCATCATGCTCAATTCACAACTCCTCAAGTTTCTCGTTTCATTTTGCGTCGTCGTACCATGACCGGAATTTGCTCTAGGAAGAAGCCACAGATGGCACGTCGATCGTCTAGGCTAGCGTACTGACTCAGCAATATTTTCAGTGCAGATCGATTCAGCCATAGTCCGTCCGATCGGCGAAAATGTTCGATTAGCTCCACACCCGAGAGCGATCGAGATTTTCCATTCAAGGGCTCTAAGGTCTCCGGCAATGAATCTGGAACCGCATCTAGAGAATGCCGCTGGTTAATCCAATCCGGAACGCCATCCCGGTAGGTCTTGGCATCGGGATGACCACAGCCAATGTTTTTGACAAACGATTTCTTTGGAATAATGTGAATCAAGTTCTTTGCCAAAGCCGCCAACGTCAGCGCGATTACCCAGTCTACTTTGTGATTTTTTTCAATAAAGAACTGATTGACAATCGTGTATTTTGTTTGGAGATTGGCGGGGATATGAGCGAACGTTTGAAAGGGGTTGTAGTCAGATGGCATTTCGACTAGGTTAAGCGCCAGCCACCGATCGGACCAGGTGCCAAAGCCTAGGGCAAAGACGCGATTTGAGGCCATGAAATCTTCAGTGAGATCCGCTTCGAGTTCATCGGGATAGTTAGCGTATGCCGATACGGAAAACACCTGTTTGTGAGGTTGATACGCGGTCAGAAGTCGAGAGATCCGATCGTAAAAACAGGGATTAGGAACTACGTCATCTTCAAGATAAACAAAACTCGGATATTGTGATGCAACTTCAGTGAGGGCCAGTAAGACATTGCGATCGCAGCCGAGGTTTTGAGGACGTTGGATGATGCGAACGGGAAGGATTGTCCGAAAGGTCTCTAGCAGAACCACGCAGGCGTTGATCTTAGGGACGTCTTGTTCGGTGCGGGGACCATCTAGAAAGGCCACCAGTTCCGTGGGCAGGACGCTCTGATGAGCTAGAGCATCAAGGACAGGCTGGAGTAACTCAGGACGCGTGAAGGCCACCAGCACAATAGGCGGCGTTGCCACAGGTCCGATCGCATTCAGCGATCGAGGGAGTCTAGATTCACGGGATAACGGGGTGGATTGAGAAAGCATAAGAACGAGTAATAGAATGGGCTAAAGGGTTTTAAATCTTGTGATTCAATAGTTCAAGCTATGTTTTAGTTAGTGTTTTAGCTGGCTTCTGGGCCTGTGTTATGGATAGAGTCTCACTCAATGTTTCACTGAACTGCATTTGATAGAGTCGAGAATAGTGTCCTCCTCGTTTTAATAATTCAGTATGGGTTCCTGTCTCGACCACAAATCCCCGATCGAAGACTGCAATTTGATCCGCATTTTGAATCGTTGATAATCGATGGGCAATCACTAACACCGTCCGATCGCGACTCAACTCATCAATGGCTTGTTGGACCATTCGCTCTGATACGGTATCAAGTGCGCTAGTGGCTTCATCTAGGATAAGGATTTCTGGATTCTTTAACAGTGCGCGAGCGATCGCAAGCCGCTGACGTTGACCCCCAGACAACAACACGCCTCGATCGCCAATTTCCGTATCAAATCCCTTCGGGAGTTCAGCGATGAACCCGTACGCATTGGCACGTTTTGCGGCTTGAACCACCTCATCCCGAGTGGCGGAGTCACAGCTATAAGCAATGTTATTGGCAACGGTATCGTTAAAGAGAAACGTATCCTGACTGACAATGCCCATGCGAGACCGCAGTGATCGCAAATCAAAATCTCGAATGTCGTATGCATCTAAGAAAATATTGCCCCGATCGCAATCGTAGAATCGCGGCAATAGATCCGCTAAAGTGGACTTACCTGCACCCGAAGAACCAACTAGCGCAAGGGTTTGCCCCTTGGGTAAAATTAGATTTATATCCTGTAGCGTCCAGTCTTCATTACCGGGATAGCGAAACGCTAGATTCTTAAATTCAATCCCTATTGCTAGTCCTGTAAACTCAGTCAGACCTCGATTCATGAACGGTTTGTTGTCACGACGTAGAAACTCAGCCACTAATTTGACACTGGGAGATGCATTGGCAAAGTTGCTGCGCTGACTATTAAGCTGACTCACGAATGGCAACAGTCTAAACAACACTAAAAGATACGTGAGCAAGACCGTCGAGATGGCTTCGGCATGACTGACAAAGGTGATTTTGCCAAGGATAACGATCGCTAAGACGGTAATAATGCCTGCGATTTCATTGACAGGTGGGACTAGGGCAAAGGTCGCTTGTGAGTCCAGTTCAGCTTTTTCTCGATCGAGGATCAAGTCGCTTAAATGATCATACTCAGCATCTTCATGACCTGTTGCTTTGACGAGGCGAATCCCAGACAAAATCTCCTGCTGCATGACCGAATATTTCCGCGATCGTTCGCTGAGCTGTTCTCCATGCGCCCGTGCGCGTTTGATAAAAAACTGATTGGATAGAGAAGCAATGCCTAGAAGCACAGTAGTGACGATCGTGAGTGGCCAAGAAATGGCGAGTAGAAATCCAGTAAAGACTAAAATTGTGATACTGGTCGTAAATAAGCTCGTGGCCGTCCGAATCGCATCAGCTGCACGAGACGTTTCGCCGCCAAGCTGATTGACTAGATCGCCGAGTCGGTGACGGTTAAAAAAATCAAGGTCTACATCTAAGAGCAACCGCATTCCATCTTTGCGGATCCGACTGGTGAGGGTTTGGGAGAGGCGACTAGATACCAGAGTGCTGGCATAGCTAGCCGCGTTTTTGAGGACGATCGCTCCTAAAACGACACCCATCATAATCAGGTAGCGATCGTTCGTCGCTAACCCATCGGAGGGCGTCAGATATTTCTGGAGCAGCGGTGGCATTCCCTTCAATCCCACATCTTGTCCCAAGAAACCAAAAATGACCGGGACGATTAGGGCCGTACTGACCCCGTTGAAGAGGGCACCGGAAAATCCTAAAATAACTGTCAGCGCAATCAGTTTTGGGTAGCGCAGGGCAAATTGAAGGAGCAGTTGGTTGGGTTGCATAGCAAGTGGGGATGGGGGATGACAAAGGCTTGAATAGTCAGATATGAAGTGCGCTCCCTCAGTATCGACAGATTCCCCATAAACCCAACAAACCCCATCCTAGGTGCCTAGAGATCCACTACAATTTCACGCTCTTGAGCGCCGATCGCACATCAGTACTCCGGTTATCTCGAAGCGTTTCGTAGGCTTCGCGTTCGATTTTACTAAGATCTTTAGGAGGAGTAATGATCAGCTTCACGATTTGATCAGTGCGATCGCCTTTGGTGTTTTTCCAGCCTTTACCTCTGAGCCGCATCGATTGACCGGATTTGACTCCTGATGGAACGGTGAGAGTGACTGTGCCGTCGGGGGTGGGCACATCGACTTGGGTCCCGAGGACGGCTTCATCGGGGGCGATCGCGACTTCACAGGTCAAATTGTCGCCATCAAATTGAAAGAACCCATGTTTGGTGAGTTCGACAATTAGGTAGAGATCGCCGCGTTGGCTGGTGTAGAGCGGGCTGAAGTTCCCTTTGCCGCGCACTCGGATTTTGCTTCCGGTTTTGGCACCGGGGGGGATTTTGACGGTGATGGTTTCGGTTCCGATGGAGAAGGGCCTTTGGACGCCGTTGAAGGCTTCGCTAAAGGTAAGGGTAACTTTAGCTTGAATGTCTAGGTTGGCGTTGCTGGTACTAGGATTGCGGAAGCCGCCGCTGAAGGGATCGCCGCCGCCTCGTCCGCCGCCGCTGCTGTTTCCCATACGTCCAAGTAGGTCGTTGATAAATTCATCAAAGTTGTCAAACTTCCCAAATTCAACATCATTGAAATCGCCGCCTTGGGGACCGCCTTGGGGACCGCCTTGGGGACGATAACCGCCCCCGCCCGGTGACGAACCGGGTGCGCCGACTTTATCCCAGTACTGGCCGTATTGGTCATACTTGGCCCGTTTATCCTTGTCTGAGAGGACTTCGTATGCCTCGTTGATTTCTTTGAATTTGTCTTCAGACGACTTGTCGCCGGGGTTGACGTCGGGGTGATACTTACGGGCAAGCTGCCGAAAGGCTTTTTTAATCGCATCGCCATCGTCGCTCTTGGCCACGCCCAAAATGCTGTAGTAGTCTTTGAATCCCGTAGAAGCCACGATCGCATCTCCCTCTTTATCACATCGACACTCCTTATCATGCCTCATGGATGGGCGATCGGACGAGGTGGGACTGTCCGAATTTTAGGGTTAAGCCTTGGGGTTGAGTCTTGGGTTTAAGTCTTAGGTTTAAGTCTTGCGATGTAATAACGGGAAGACTCGATCGTATTGGGATATTGCTTGAGCACGTTCTGAATCACTTGCTGTTCTCCCTCACCCATCGACACCGTGTAGCTTTCTACAAAGTCAAAGCTTCCGACTAAATAGGATGCGCCCTGCTCAATGTTCTGCGCCAATCTTGTTGGGGTGACGTCAGCCGGATTGACCAACCAGCCTTTGCGGTGGGAAAGATAGAGCAATGTGGGATCGCCGCCCGTCGTCGAAATGACTAAGTCGGTCGGTGAAGTTGAGGCTTTAATCTGTTGTGCAAGTGCGAAGACTGGAGAATTTTGAGGGTTTTCTTTTTTCATATAGTCAATGCTGTAGAAAGAGGCACTTGAGATAAAGGTTAGAATGATTCCTATAACGATCGCCCGTTCCGCAAGGGGTTTGGCAGGATGATTTTGACGGGTATTCTTTGTTAGATAAACACTGCAAGCCTTGCCCATCACCATGACGCCCGGAATCATAAAGGGGAGAAGATAATACTCATGCACCACGCTCGTCACGGGGACCAAAATCCAGCACAGAACGGCGGCCAATAACCAAGTAGACAAGAGGATTAACGATCGCCCTTTGATGCAAAATAGACCCGCGATAAAGATAAAAAATCCAACGATTGCAAAGTGTCTGACGGCAACTTTGACCAAGATTTCACTCCAAAAATAGGGAGTGAGTAAAATACTATAGGTGTAGCGATCGGTCGTTGCGGCAGAAAATCCAAAGGTATTGCCGTAGGTCAGGAAAAGCTGATGAGCATGGCCATACCATAGGAATACACTGACGATCGGCACAATTAGATAGCCCCAAAGCTGCGGTTGTTGCCATGCCTTTCGTCCGAAATGATTAAAGGCTAGATAGATCAGCGGAACGCCAAGATACAGCAGCGGTAGAACTTTCATCAGACAGGCGATCGTTAAGAAGAGACTCGATGTCAACAATGCAACCGATTTCGCTGAATCGAGCCATCGTTTAAAATAAAGAATACTAATAATTGAACAGGTCATCAGCATCGATTCGGGTTGAAACGTACGGCTGTAATAAACGCTGAGCGGCAAAACTGAGTAAAACAAACAGGCCCAAAATGCAGTTTTCTCTTCAAATAAATCTCGGGCAAGCTGATATAGAAAAACAATTCCGACTAGGCACCAAGCGATCGAGAAGAGCCGACCTATCCCGTCATGAACCCCAAAGAATCTGTATACTATCGCAACGAGAAATGAATAGATTGGAAACTCAGTTTCACAATAGCCTGTGCCACTGCCACCCCAATCAATTTGAGGATACAAAAAATTAAATCCATTCTCATAAAAATTACGGGCGATCGCAGCGGTATCTGATTGTCGCCATGCATGAATACCGAGGATGGGCGCATCAAAATGGTAGAGCCGAATCGCAAGCGCTAGTGTTAATAGAAAGAGTAAGGGTCGTCGTTGAACGATTTGCTGAATCCAATGTAGGGTAGAATCGATCGCCATAGTTGTCACCTAGTTGTTACCTAAGTCATCGCCATCGTCATCACCTACTTCAAAAACGCCACAAGCTTTTCTAAAATCGACCATCCTGCCCCATTCAAAATCACCTCTCTTGCCACATTCACACCCTCCGACAAGTCCAACACTTGATCGCCCACCCGCAGGGCTAACGCCGCATTTAATGCCACCGCATCGGTCTGAGCTGTTGTTCCCTTCCCCTGCAACACCGATCGCAAAATGGCCATGTTCTCCGCCAAATCGCCGCCTTTCAAATCCGCTACCGTCGCCCGAACAGCACCCACAGATTGAGGATCCAGAATTTCCCGCGTCACCTCGCCCGATCGCCCCAACACCGCCAAATCATTCAAATCCCCCAAACACGCCTCATCTAAGCCTTCTCGGCCTAAAACAACAATTCCTTGCTTCACGCCTAAAAGGCCCAGCGCTTCTGCCATCGGGTCTAGAAATTGCGATCTAGAGACCCCAATCACTTGCCCCGTCGGATTCATCGGATTCACCAATGGGCCGAGTAGATTAAAAACCGTCCGAATTCCTAATGCCTTACGCATCGGAGCAACGGCCTTCATCGCCGGATGCCAACCGGGCGCAAACAAAAACGTCACGCCTACTTCATCTACCGCCGATCGAATTTTTTCAGGATGTGCCGCAAAATTTAGCCCTAATCCTTCTAGGACATCGGCAGAACCCACGCGACTAGAGGACGATCGGCCCCCATGTTTTGCGACCTTCACGCCCGTGGCGGCCACGATAAACGCAACTGCCGTAGAAATATTAAACGTATCGGCTCCATCTCCGCCCGTCCCACAGGTATCTATTATTGGAGCCAGATGAGCTATGGCCGCTTGCTGTGCAGAGAGCGACTTCAACACCTGCGCCATCCCAGCCAACTCCACCCCCGAAAACCCCTTTGCATTGAGCGCCATCAAAATTGCACCCGACAATAACGGCGGAATTGATTCCGTCAGCCAGCCGCGCATCAGCGCACTCGCCTGACCCTGAGACAGCGATCGCCCCTCCGACACGTCCTTCAAAACTCCCGCCCAGTCCTCACTATCAGTCGCCATACCCACATTCGTTTCAACATTCATTTGAGTCACAGCTTTTTCTCCTTCGCTTGATAGATATAAAAGTTGCCCATCACGCCCACGGTCGCCAAATCATAGCTTGTCGCCATCGGCAGCATTGACAAAAACGGCACGGCTTCCGGCGGTACAATCGATCGCAATGACAAATGCGTCTGATACCGACTGAACAACCCAAAATCTTCACGTTGCGTATTTTGACGCAAAATCTCTTTGACCTGCATCTTGTTCTCGTCCATAAACCTTGGACAGTCTTTACCAAACACGGGAACCTTCGGACAAAGCTCTTGTTTCATCTGAGCGAGGGCAAACGTTTCAAACTCATCTTGACCGGGGTTCATAGAATTCAGCAGAAAACCAACTCCGGCGATCGTCGCGCAAACTAAAATTCCAGCGAAATAGCCTTTCATAGAATGTAGCCAGATAAATAGGCAATGAGCAGCAGGTCATCATCGACTGGGCGTGCGAAGCCCTTGATACGATAGCAAGCCCCACCTAAAATCAACACAAAGTACCCAAATTTCCCAATATCACAAGGGACATCCATCCTCGGCCATAAAAAATTACTCAAGGCATTCCCAAATCCCCCTTACTTACGCTATAGTACCTAAGGACGCGGCGAGTGTCGCCAAGTGGTTACGGCAGCGGCTTGTGGTGCCGCCATTCGGGGGTTCGAGTCCCCTCATTCGCCCTTAATAATTTTAAAGCCCCTTCATAGAGTCATTATGAAGGGGCTTTAAGTTGTTTTAGCTTTGTAAGTTGCGAGGTTAGGATAAAGGACATCCTAGTCACCGCGTCGGTTTTATGCTTCTAAGTACGGTTGCCTTGAGTAAGCGGTTCGATCGTCATCTAGCCCTAGACTCTGTTAGTCTCCAAGTCCGCGAGGGCGAAGTGTATGGATTAATAGGACCTAATGGTGCCGGAAAGACTACGCTGCTGCGATTACTGGCGTTAGCGGATGAACCGACAACGGGCGAGGTTTTCTTGGATGGGGCGTTGTTGCGCTATGGCGAATATCTGCCACAGCAAAAACGTAGGCTAGGCTATCTACCCGATGCTTATAGTGTTTGGCGTAGTCCTTCTAATGGGCACTTCTCATTGGGTTTAGTCAGTAAAATACCGGAAATAAAAGCACTTCTACGACTGTTTCTAGTAGTATTTTCCTAGGTTATTAATAGCCGGAGCCATTGCTATTCCGCTATTTATGGCGTGAAATAACTTGGTTCTTTGGACCCCCTATCTCAGTCCGGGTTCAACGCCCGATCGCTTAGATTGGTTTTTCCTAACCCTTAACCGGAATCCGATCGTCACCCATCTTTTTACGTTCACAAATGCGACGATCGTCATCGTACTCCTTTGGCAAATTCTCCAACGGGCTTTCCAGAACCCTACAGCAACCCTGATCAGCAAGCGTCAAAGCTATATTCTGGTGCCCTATTTTGTTCTACTCATTATCGGTTTCCGCGCCATAAGTTCATCAAGCAATACTCCTGATGGTGGCAATATCGAGCTTGTAGAATACCTGGTTCCATGGATATTTATCGGATTAATCTTTGCGCTTTCTACCGTCCGTCAAACGTGGTTTGAGTGGATTTGTTATCGCCAAGACAGTCGGCTTGAAACTAAAGGCTTATCGCGCACTCAGACATCGCGCACGGATCTGATTTTGGGTGAAAAGAGTCCAGGGCTAACGGCGATCGGACTGAATCTTGTGATGGTATCCGGGATCATTGTGATGGCATTGGTCTTCCCAAGCTTCGGCACGTCATCGATCGATATCGTCAGAAATGGGTCAGGTTTGATACTAGATGATCCCATTAGTCATTAACTATGCGTTGCTGGTGCAGTGGATGCTAATGCTCAAAACCCAGAAACGATCGACCTGGGCGATTGGAAGTCTATTCTTCGCAGTTGGGCTACCCTCAGTTATGGGTGGATTGTTCACGTCTTTAGGCAATAACTCCAAAATCGGACAGATCTTGCTGATGTGCTCACCGTGGTATCGAGGAATTCTGTACACCATCGACCGAGAAAGTTCAGGCAGTTTTGACTTTACCAACATCACGATCGCACTCCTGATTCAGATAGTCGCCATTGTCTTCCTGTCCTCGCGAGTTTGGTCTGAATACCGGAAGATGTTGCGATCGTAATTTTCAAGGGATTCCCGATCGATGTCGAGCCTCGCGATCGCACGTAACAACATGTAACGTATAATGTCTACAAATCATCCGATCAATTTGGTGGAAGAGTCATGCGTGTCGCGATCGCCGGAGCCGGGTTAGCCGGACTAGCCTGTGCTAAATACCTTGTGGATGCTGGACACCAGCCCATTGTCTATGAGAGTCGAGACGTTCTCGGCGGACTCGTTGCAGCCTGGGAAGATGAAGACGGCGATATGTACGAAACGGGGCTTCATGCCTTTTTTGGTGCCTATCCCAATATGCTGCAACTGATTGAGGAATTGGGAATCAGCGATCGCCTGCAATGGAAAGAGCACGCGCTCATCTTCAACCAACCCGAAAAACCCGGCACCTACTCCTATTTCAAGGTTCCCAATATCCCTGCGCCTTTCCACGTCATCACGTCAATTATTAAAAATAATGACATGCTCACTTGGGAGCAAAAGTTTAAATTTGCGCTCGGGCTGTGGCCTGGAGTGGTCTTTGGGAAAAAATATGTTGAAGAGATGGATAAATACAGTCTCCTCGAATGGCTCCGCAAACAGGGCGTGGACGATCGGGTTAACTCTGATATTTTTATCGCTGCATCCAAAGCGCTGACGTTTATTAACCCAGAAGACGTTTCAGCAACCATTCCGCTCACTGCAATCAATAAATTCTTGCGAGAGCGCTATGGTTCCATGGTCGCATTGCTAGACGGATCGCACTCTGAACGCCTCTGTCAGCCGATCGTGGACTATTTCACTGAACGGGGCGGCTCGGTGCAGATGAATAAGCCGCTGAAGGAAATCGTCTTAAATGATGACGGTACGGTCAAACATTGGGTCATGCGCGGCATTAACGGCCAGTCTGACGAAATTGTCGAAGCGGATATTTTTGTTTCGGCTATGCCCGTGGACGTGATCAAAGTCCTAATGCCCGAGCCGTGGAAAAAAATTGATGTCTTCCAGAAGATGCAAAACCTGGAAGGCGTCCCGGTCATTAATATTCACATTTGGTTCGATCGTCGTCTCACGGATGTCGATCATCTGCTGTTTTCCAGGTCCGACATCTTGAGTGTCTACGCCGACATGAGCATCGCCTGCAAAGAACATGCGGACCCTGATAGATCGATGTTGGAACTCATTCTGGCCCCGGCAAAGGATTGGATCGATAAATCTGACGAAGAAATTATCGACGCCACGATGTTGGAACTGAAGCGATTGTTCCCGCAGCACCTCGATATTGAGGATCCAGCCAAAATACGGAAGTATAAGGTCGTCAAAACCCCACGATCGGTCTATACGGCCTCCCCCGGCACTCAAGCCTATCGCCCCGATCAGGCCACGCCCATCGCCAATTTCTTCCTAGCGGGGAGCTACACCATGCAGGAATATCTGGGCAGCATGGAAGGGGCAGTTTTGTCTGGAAAGCAAGCTAGCAATGCGATCGCGCTCGCCTACCCAGTCGAGAAAACTCCTGATCGGGAGTTGGTATCGGTGTAGAGGAGTTTGCACGAGAGGCCCCCAATCCTAAGACTGGGGGTTTCGCACTGGGGTTTTTTAAATTTCAGCTATTTTACCGAACGTCGATCGACCTAAACCTGCGATCTAACGCTTGAATTGTTTCTATCCGGTGCAACAGTGCCCCTGAACGATAGAATCCATGAGATGATAAATTTGCCATTTTTTGCTAACCTTCCCCCCTGGATTGGAATGCTGCAATTGCCTGAACCTCCGCTTGTGAAAAAAAAATCCACCTTGGCATCTGTCGAGACTGCCTACGAATGCTGTCGTCAAGTGACCGCCGACTTTGCCAAGAGTTTTTATCTCTCGACGATGCTCATGCCAGCTCAGAAGCGGCGGGCCATTTGGGCGATTTATGTCTGGTGTCGTCGGACCGATGAACTAGTCGATGGCGCAGACTCGGGTAACACCACGAATGCAACCTTAGACGACTGGGAAGAACAGCTTGAAGCTCTCTTCGCCGGGAAGCCGCAGGATGACTTCGATGTGGCACTAGTGGATACATTAGAGCGCTATGACTTGGACATTCAGCCGTTCCGCGACATGATCGAGGGGCAGCGAATGGATCTCTATCGCAACCGCTACGAGACTTACGAAGACCTCGAACTCTACTGCTACCGCGTAGCGGGAACGGTCGGGCTAATGTCTACAACGATCATGGGCATTGACGAGTCGAGCCAAAATGCACCCTGGAATCGGTTGAACCCGCCGTACATCCCGGTCAAAGAGGCGACAGCGTTAGGCATCGCCAATCAGTTGACCAATATTCTGCGGGATGTGGGCGAGGATCGCCATCGCGGACGCATTTATTTGCCGATGGAAGACTTATATCGATTTAACTACACCGAGAAAGATCTCATGAACGGGGTGGTAGACGATCGTTGGCGTGCATTGATGAAGTTTCAAATTGCGCGGGCACGTAAGGTTTTTGTAGAAGCCGATCGGGGAATTTCATTCTTGAGCGAAGATGCACGGTGGCCTGTATGGGCGGCGTCAATGACCTATAGCTGGATTCTTGGTGCAATAGAGCGCAATGATTATGATGTTTTCAGCAAGCGGGCTTATGTCTCAACGAGGCGCAAACTGGCTGCACTGCCGATCGCGTTGATGCGGGCTAATGTTCTGTAACGCGTCTTTTGATAGATGGCAGGGTCAATCAGACGAGTGAGTTACATAATGGGTTCCAATTTATTACAATACTTAATAGATTGAAAATATTCCATTACAACTTCTGAACCCAACCATGGCTGAAACGTTAATTCCAGATGATCTAACCAAGCTGGCATATCAAACGCTCCAGCAGGGAAAAGCAGCGTTCGGGCTGGCCCACAAAACCCTCTATAGACGCGCCCTTCAGGTCATAGAACCCCTCGGACTTATTGAAAAATCAGCCGATCGTCCTGTGCCGACCATTCCCGATGGAATGATGCAGGAGGTTCGGGAGAGTTACGAAAGTCTTTTAGCGGTTGATTGGGCGGATGCCGAACGGGGCGTCTATCCCAAGCCTCTCCTGTTTGATAACCCCTGGGACGACTTTATTAAGTATTACCCTGCTGTTTGTCTCGATACCGCTTCGGTCTGGAATCGCTCCCAGAAAGGGAATATTCGAGAGTTTGACGATCGCATTGACACGGCGGGTCTCCCGAACTATTACACCCAAAATTTCCATAACCAAACTAATGGGTATCTAAGCGATCGATCGGCCCAGATCTACGACCTTCAAGTCGAGATCCTATTTAATGGTGCGGCAGATGCGATGCGTCGTCGAGTGCTGGCTCCTCTCAAGGCCGGAATTGCCGCTTTCCCTGAGACCAGCCCTTATGACATCAAGCATTTGGACATTGCTTGTGGTACCGGACGGACTCTGCGGATGGTGCGGAGCATTTTACCTAAGGCAAAGCTCTACGGTGTGGATCTTTCAGAAGCTTACCTACGCAAAGCTAACCAGCTTCTTTCTCAACTTCCGGGTGAATTGCCCCAACTAGCCCAATCTGCTGGTGAATCGCTTCCCTACGTAGATAACTACTTTCATCTTCTGAGCTGCGTCTTTTTGTTCCACGAGTTGCCCGCTCCTGTTCGTCAACAGGTCATTAATGAAGCCTTTCGAGTGATTAAGCCGGGGGGTACTTTTGTGATTTGTGACTCTATTCAGCTTGACGATCGACCGGAATGGGGAGCCATGATGGACGGCTTTGCAGCGACGTTCCATGAACCGTTCTACCGCAACTACACGCAAGATAACCTGGTTGAACGCCTAGAAAGCGCTGGATTTATCATTCAGCCTGCGTCTACGCATTTCATGAGCAAGTATCTTGTTGCTCAGAAACCAAACTGAGTGCGATCGCTACTCTAAGCTGAGTTGTATCTAAAAGAGGGGGAGAGAACATTCATTCTTTCCCCCTCTTTATGCAGATAGCGAGACTCGAACTCGCAAGTCAAAGACATACGCACCTCAAGCGTACGCGTATACCAATTCCGCCATATCTGCGTACTAGTCGCTCGCTTTCGTTCAAGCCTGCTTACTATAGCAAAAAAACTCGAACTGCCAACCTCTTTTTTGATTTTCTTAAAAAAAGTTGCACCTCACCCACCCAAAGCGGTTCAATATAGGGCATCCCGTTCGATGCCTAGCACTCATGCCCAGCACCCGCTCCTTTCACGCTTCCCTCGCTGCCTTAGCCGACGCCACAGGTGGAATCATTTCTAATCTAATGCCAGAAGACCTGACCCCAGAGACGATCGCATTTGGCATCACCACCGATAGCCGCGCTGTGGTTCCCGGCCAGCTTTTTGTAGCACTGCGGGGGGAGACCTTTGATGGTCATAACTATGTGACCGCTGCGATCGCGGCGGGAGCGGTTGCTGCCGTGGTCGAGGGCGAGTTTGAGGCGGGAGATTTACCTGTGCTGGTGGTCAGTGACACCTTGAAAGCCTATCAAGCGATTGGACGCTGGTGGCGGCGACAGTTCGATATTCCCGTTATTGCCATCACTGGATCGGTGGGCAAAACCACGACCAAAGAACTCGTTGCGAAGCTGCTATCTCACTTCGGTCCAGTTTTGAAGACCCAAGCCAACTTTAACAACGAAATCGGCGTTCCTAAAACGCTCCTCGAACTTAACGCTGAACACCAGTTTGCTGTCGTCGAAATGGGCATGCGCGGACCGGGCCAAATCGCCGAGCTAGCCCTCATTGCAGAACCTACGATCGGACTGATTACCAGCGTTGGCACCTCCCACATCGAACGACTCGGCTCCCGAACCGCCATTGCCCAAGCAAAATGTGAACTCTTCGCCGAAATGCCCAGCAGTGGGATCGCTATTTACAACGCCGACCAGCCGTTGCTGGTGACCACCGCACAACAGCGTTGGCAGGGAAAAACGATTTCTTATGGCTTTACCGCAGGCCAATTTCAGGGACGCTTTGAGGGCGATCGGCTTGTCATTGACGGAACCGCTTTTCCACTGCCTCTTCCGGGCGAACACAATGCTATCAACTACCTCGGAGCCTTCGCTGTTCTTAAAGCCCTTGGTTTAGACGCTAGCTACTTCACCGCAGGCATTGAAGTTTGTCTTCCTGGCGGTCGGGCAAAGCGCTATGAACTCACGACCGATGGCGTCCCTAATGGCATCGTGATTTTGGATGAGACCTACAACGCTGGACTCGAATCAATGTTGGCATCGCTGACGTTGCTATCCCAAACGCCAGGAACTCGACGCCTTGCGGTCTTGGGGACGATGAAAGAACTAGGTGAGTTTTCAGTTACGTCTCATCAGCAGGTGGGCGATCGCGTGCAAGAACTCGGGCTGGATCGATTGCTTATCTTGGCTGAACCTGCTGAAGCCGAAGCGCTAGCTCATCATGCGGGACGAGTTCCCTCGGAGCGATTTTCCACCTGCGAATCCCTCGTCGATCGCTTGAACGATCTGATGCAACCGGGTGATCGGATTTTGGTTAAGGCATCGCGATCGGTCGGACTCGATCGGGTGGTGAATGCGTTACTAAAACACCGTTAAAACAATCGTAAACCAGCCTACAGCAGAGTGTAAACTACAGGCAAATAAGGAATTGCTGAAACTCTAACGCTGCGAATGTATGATCGAACGAATTCAAAAACGGTATGCTGTGAATGAATTGGGCGATCAGATTAAGTTAGAAGTCACGGGAATCGGCGGTATCTTAACGGATGTAAAAGAAGGGTTTGCATAGTGCCTTAAACCTACCCCTGTTAAGGTGAGCATATGTACTGACATTTCCCAAGAGCTGCCCGTAAAGAATAGGTAAAAATCGATCGGTCCTTAATGAAGCTCCATAAAATTACTTAGATTAAAATCGATCGCCTTTCGATCGAAAAAGCACTTGCAGCGCTGGGTTCTCGGGTTAGAGTTGACAATGGGACTCGATCGCGTTTAGATGGCGCAATCCCTAAGAGCGAGAACCAAACCTTATGAGTACGCCCTTGCGAGTTGGCATTGCGGGTCCGGTGGGATCTGGCAAAACCGCCCTCGTCGAAGCCCTTTGCAAAAAATTACGGCAGCAGCTAAAGATTGCGGTCGTGACCAATGACATCTATACCCAGGAAGATGCGGAGTTTTTAGTTCAATCCAATGCGTTAGAGTCCGATCGGATTGTGGGCGTTGAGACGGGAGGCTGTCCGCACACGGCTATTCGGGAAGATGCATCCATGAATCTGGCGGCGATTGAAGATTTAGAAGGACGCTTTGACGATCTCGATGTGGTGTTTGTGGAAAGCGGCGGCGATAACCTCGCAGCCACCTTTAGTCCCGAACTCGTGGACGTAACCATTTACGTGATTGATGTGGCAGGCGGAGACAAAATCCCCCGGAAAGGTGGACCCGGAATCACAAAATCGGACCTGCTCGTCATTAACAAAACGGACCTCGCACCCTATGTGGGGGCAAGTTTAGACGTGATGGCCCGAGACTCCAAAACCATGCGCGGCGATCGGCCCTTTGTTTTTACCAATCTCAAAGCTCAAGATGGCCTTGAGGCGGTGGTGAGCTTTTTATTAACTCATATTCATGTTGCATGATATCTACGATCTTGTCGCGTCTAGCTATAAGCACGCCCCATGATTTCGTGTGACAAAACGTATCCATTCTCCTGCTTTGTAGTGTGGTACACATTCAATGTATCTGATGCAGCTTTAGCATCAGCACTATCAAACTCTTGGCAGTTGTCAATAGTGCCGATACTATAATTTGGCTCCATGTATTTTTAGATTAGGTTGAATGATGACCCATAAATTCGGACGACGTGAATTTCTTCTGCTGGGTTCTGCAACCGCAGGTAGCCTTCTCCTGAAGTCTTGCGCGACCGCCCCTACACCGTCTGCATCGATGTCTCCGACGACCGCCACGGGGGCTTCTGCGCCTGCGGTGAGTGGCGACGCGATTAAGGTTGGGATTTTGCACTCCTTGACGGGCACCATGGCCATCTCTGAGAAAAGCGTCGTTGATGCTGAAATGCTCGCGATCGAGGAAATTAACAAAGCAGGCGGCGTCCTCGGTAAACAAATCGTCGCGATTCAAGAAGATGGTCAGTCCGATTGGCCCACCTTTAACGAGAAAGCGAAGAAACTCATTCTTCAGGACAAAGTAGCGACCGTTTTTGGGTGCTGGACCTCGGCGAGTCGCAAAGCAGTGAAAGACACCTTTGAGACCAATAAACATTTGCTTTGGTATCCCGTGCAGTACGAGGGCCAAGAATGTTCCAACAATATCTTTTATACGGGTGCTGCACCCAATCAACAGATTGAACCATCGGTGGACTGGCTGCTCGAAAAGAAAGGCAAAAATTTCTTTTTGGTTGGATCTGACTATGTGTTCCCCCGCACTGCCAACACGATTATCAAGGCTCAGTTGGCAGCTAAGGGCGGCAAAGTAGAGGGAGAGGACTACATCCCTCTCGGCAACAATGAAGTCAAACCCGTAATTGCCAAAATCAAGGCTGCATTGCCCAAAGGCGGCGTGATTTACAACACCCTAAATGGCGACACTAACGTCGCGTTCTTTAAAGAAATGCAAGCCTCCGGAATGACGCCAGAACTCTATCCGGTGATGTCGGTGAGCGTCGCAGAGGAAGAAGTTCAGGCGATCGGGGTGGACTACCTCAAGGGTCACTATGCAGCCTGGAACTACTTCCAAACGGTCGAAACGGCAGCCAGCAAAAAGTTTGTGGCGGCGTTCAAGGCGAAGTTTGGAGAGAAGCGGGTGGTGAATGACCCGATGGAAGCAGCGTACATCATGGTTTACATGTGGGCCGCAGCGGTGAAAAAGGCGAATACCTATACTGATCTTGAAGCAGTTAAGAAGGCCGCTTATGGTGCCACCTTTGACGCGCCTGAGGGGATGGTGACGATGAATGCGAACCATCACCTGTCGAAGTTTGTTCGCATTGGTGAAGTGGCCGCAGATGGTCTCTTCAAGATTGTGTCCGAAACAAAAGAAGCGGTGAAGCCATTGCCTTGGAATCAGTACGTGACTGAGACGAAGGGGTTCGCCTGCGACTGGTCTGATCCAGCGAAGGGTGGAAAGTATAAGTTGGCGGTTTAAGCGGGTTTGTTCGGGTGTTTTAGACTTCCTTTTGGGGGTTTCAAAACGCCCGATCGCCTTTTTTATCACTTCATGGAGGATGCCTTTTATGGTGTCTGCATTGGTTGATGGGTTGTTTAGTGGGATTAGCATTGGCTCGGTGCTGTTGCTGTCGGCGTTAGGATTGGCAATCGTGTTTGGGCTAATGGGCGTGATTAATATGGCTCATGGGGAGCTGATGATGCTCGGGGCCTACACTACTGTGCTAGTTCAGGGTGCGCTGAAAGGGACGCCTTTGTTTGAAGGCTATTTCTTTTTTGCGTTGATTGCGGCTTTTTGTGTGACGGCGCTGTTTGGGTTGCTGATGGAACGATCGGTGATTCGGTTTTTGTATGGCCGACCGTTAGAAACACTGTTGGCGACGTGGGGCGTAAGCTTGATGTTGCAGCAGTTGGTCCGCAGTGTGAGCTGGCAATTTGTTGTGGGGTTGGCGATTGCGGTGGTGCTGAGTGGAATCGGGTGGGCGGCGTATGTTCGATCGGGCGTGCTGATGCGCTGGGCTGGCGCGGTTAAAGCGGCATTAGTTCTGGTGTCGGGTGGATTGGGCCTGACGATGAGCGATGCGATCGCTCGGGCATCTGGTCTTGCCTTTACCAAACCTTGGTTCGGCGCACAAAACCAGGACGTGACCGCGCCTCGGTGGCTGAAAGGGGGATGGCGGTTGACCTTTGGCGATGCAGCGAGTGATAGCGTTCAGCTTTCCTATGTGCGAATTTTTATTATTGGGTTGACGATCGTCTGTTTGATCGCCGTGTACATTTTTCTGAACCGGACTCATTGGGGATTACGAATTCGATCGGTTACGCAAAATCGATCGATGAGTGCGTGCCTAGGCATTCCAACTTCGACCGTGGATGCGTTAACTTTTGCGTTGGGTTCTGGACTTGCGGGTGTGGCAGGGTGTGCGGTGAGCTTGCTCGGATCGGTGGGACCGAACACTGGACAAAACTACATTATTGATACCTTTATGGTAGTGGTGGTGGGCGGCGTCGGTAATTTGGTCGGTAGCATGGTCGCGGCCATGTTAATTGGGATGTCGAGCTATTTGTATGGCACCTTTGCGGGACAGATTCCGATGGTGCAGGACTTGTCGAATGCGATCGGCGTTGATCTCGGTGCGCAGACAATGGCGAAGGTGGTGGTGTTTGCGCTGATTGTCGTGTTTTTACAATTTAAACCTGCTGGATTATTTCCACAAAAGGGGAGAAGCGTTGATGCCTAATGTCAAAGGGATAGGCAAAACTCGATCGAAGTTAGTTATTGAAACCGTCATCGTTGTGGCGATCGCCCTAGCGATGATGACCGTTGTTCCGGGTGTCCTAAATACGGTAGGACAATCGTTCCGCGTGGGGTTGCTGGGGCGATTTATGGCTTTGGCGATCGCGGCCTTGGGCATTGATCTGATCTGGGGCTATACCGGGATTTTGAGCTTGGGCCATGGGTTGTTTTTTGCGCTGGGCGGCTATGCGTTGGCGATGCATTTGCAATTGCAGCTCCCGCCAGGTGCGGCAGGCAAAGCCGTGCCGGATTTTTTGGTGTTGTATGGCGTGAGCGATGTGCCGTGGTTATGGAAACCCTTTGAGTCGTTTCCCTTTACGATGCTGGCGATCGTTCTGGTGCCGACGATCGTCGCAGCGGTTTTGGGCTATCTGGTTTTTCGCAACCGGATTCGGGGCGTGTACTTTTCAATTTTGACGCAGGCGGCCTTAATCGTCTTTTTCAACTTTTTTAACGGCCAACAGAAGCTGATTAATGGGACGAATGGTCTCAAAACGGACACCACGTACTTCTTCGGTCAAATCGTCAGTTCGCCCATGGTGCAGGCTAACTTTTATTACCTGACGATCGGGCTATTAGCATTGGCCTATGGGCTGTGTCGATGGTTGACGAGCGGTCGCTTTGGCACGCTGCTAGTTGCAATTCGTGACGATGAGCCACGGGTTCGGTTTACGGGCTATGACCCCACTGTTTTTAAGGTGTTAGTATTTGCGGTGTCGGCGGGGCTAGCGGGTGTTGCGGGTGCGCTCTATACGGTTCAGTCCAGCATCATCACGCCCAAAGCGATGGACATTGCTTTTTCTATTGAAATGGTGATTTGGGTTGCGGTGGGTGGACGGGGCACATTGGTGGGCGCAGTGTTCGGAACGTTGTTGGTGAATTTTGCAAAAAGTTTACTGAGCGAACAGTTCCCAGCGTTTTGGCTCTTCTTGCAGGGTGCGTTGTTCCTAGCGGTCGTTACGGTGTTGCCCGATGGGTTCATCGGTTGGTTTAAAACCACTGGCCTTGAGTTATTACGCATCGTAACTGGAAAGACTCAAATCTCAACGTATCCCAGTTTAGAAACGAATCCGGAGCAGGATTATGAAAGAGAAACGGTTGAACGATAAGCTATTTCAGCAACGATCGGGAAATAAGCTCTTGTCTATCAGCGGGTTGACGGTAAGCTTTGATGGGTTTAAGGCCCTAAATAACCTCAATTTTTCCATGGACGTGGGTGAACTGCGGGTCATAATCGGTCCAAACGGGGCGGGGAAAACGACGTTTCTCGACACCATTACGGGGAAGACTCAGCCCACCGAAGGCACCGTCCATTTCAAGGGCAAAAACCTGCGGGGGTTGAAAGAACACACCATAGCAGCCCTCGGAATCGGTCGGAAGTTTCAGACCCCTCGCGTGTATTTAAACCTGTCGGTGCGTGAGAATATGTTTCTGGCCCACCAGCCTCAAAAGGGCTTGTTCAAAACCCTATTTCCGAAGGGTGATCCGAGCGAGAGTAATACGATCGCTCAGGGTCTTGAAACCGTTGGACTGCTTGGAAAGGCGAAACTTCAGGCAGCATTGCTGTCCCACGGTGAAAAGCAGCGATTAGAGATTGGGATGCTAGTGGCGCAGTCGCCGGATTTGTTATTAGTGGATGAACCCGTTGCGGGACTGACCGATGATGAAACTGAAAAAGTAGGGACTTTACTCTTGGATTTAGCCCAGAGGCATTCAATTTTAGTCATTGAGCATGATATGGAATTTGTGCGGCAGATTGCCCGAACGGTGACTGTGTTGCATGAGGGCAGCGTGTTGTGTGAAGGCACGATGGACCAAGTCCAGAACGATCGACGGGTGATCGAAGTTTACCTAGGCCAACAAGACGACGAATAAATCTCGTACATTTATAGCTTTACTTAATTATGCAAACCCAATCGCCTTCCAATTTCAATATGGATTTCAATTTCAACACTCCCCCGATGTTGAAAATTTCTAATCTCAATGTCTTTTACGGTGAAAGTCACATTCTCCGCAACGTTGACCTAACCATTGAACCGGGCAAAATGGTCTGTCTGATCGGTCGCAATGGTGTAGGCAAGACAACCTTGCTCAAAAGCTTAATGGGACTGCTCCCGGTGCGATCGGGAACCCTCCTGTTTCAAGGCCAACCTATCGATCGTCTCACCACCGATCGACGCGCCTGTCTGGGAATTGGCTACGTTCCCCAAGGCCGAGAAATCATCCCAAAACTGACAGTTAAAGAGAACCTATTGTTGGGTTTGGAAGCTCTCGGTAATCGCGGCCCTAGCACTCAAACCGTCCCCGATGAAATCTACGAACTCTTCCCCGTGTTAAAAAAGATGCTGTCTCGCAGGGGCGGCGATCTCAGTGGCGGTCAACAACAACAACTCGCGATCGCCCGCGCCCTAATGGGTCAGCCCAAATTACTGGTTTTGGATGAACCCACTGAAGGCATTCAACCCTCGATTATTTTAGATATCGAAAATGCCGTGCGCCGCGTGGTGGCAGAAATGGGAATCTCGGTGTTGCTTGTCGAACAACATTTGCACTTTGTTCGGAAAGCCGATTGGTATTACGCCATGCAAAAAGGCGGTATTGTGGCCGCAGGACCGACGAGCGATCTTAGCCCGGAAGTGGTGTCGAAGTTTTTGGCGGTGTAAACTGAAAGGGAAATCGTGGAATCACAACCCACAGACGAGATTCTGATGATGACAATTGTTTCTGCAACTAATCTGGTTTCTGAAACTGATCTAGCTGCATCGATCTCAACTGGAAAAAGCCTATATGAAATAGACTTCTATGCGTGGACTCAAGCGCAGAGCGTATTTCTGAGATCTAAGAATTGGGCCAAGGTTGATTTGGAGAACGTCATTGAGGAAATAGAAAGTTTGGGACGGCAAGAACGACGTGCGTTAGTCAATCGGTTAGGCGTATTGATAGGACATTTACTAAGATGGCAATTCCAGAGCGATGGGCGAAGTAATAGTTGGCTCGCAACGATCCGAGAACAGCGCATCCAAATCAATCTGCTTATCCAAGAAAACCCAAGCTTGAAGTCTTATCTAGAGCAAGCGCTAGCCACGGTCTATGATTTAGGTGTTATCTTGGCTGTTAAAGAGACAGGACTGCCGTTTAATCACTTCCCCGATCGATCGCCCTACACGTCCGAGCAAATTTTAGTCGAAATGTTTCTACCTGGCTAGCCCTAGTTATCCCAAGCCGGATGAGCCATAAGGCTATCCATAACACGCGACCCACGCAATTGGTTTGTGAGAGGCAAGTGTCCCTTAGGTGCCTCTAATGTCCAGACAAAGGATCCCGGATAGCGCGTCCAGTTGTTGCCATCTTTCCAGTTGATTTTGCTCCATAGCTTAATCAAGTTTTTCCCCGAAGCCGCCCAGATTTCCCGCTGCACCGAATACCCAAACCTTCCGCCTGAATGCGCTAACCACAGAGCATTAATAGTTCGGAGATCAGTTTCCGGGAGCGCCCTAACTTCCGTAAAATAAATCCATTTTCGGGCGAGAGACGCTTCTCCAGCTAGCTCACACAGCTTGAGATTGTTTAGCTTATCGGCTTCTAGGAAGTCCTGATCCGCTAGCAACCGCTGCATCGGTCCATAGTCCACGCCCCGATCGGACTTTAACGGCACGATTCCATTCGGAAAATATTCAGTTAAAAAATCCTGAATCTGATCTGTCTTAGTACTGTAAAGCGTCTGATAAACCTTAGCCGCGACTGCATTAACGGCCCCATATTTGGCGAAGACCTGTACACTTTCGGCAGCATAGTTTCGCAAATAATCGGCGAGAATCTCGTACCCAACCTCGCCAGCCGCCGCTAACGACGCAATGAGTGGCAACTGGGCTTTTTCCGTTGCTGATAAAAATGCGTCGCGGAGTTGAGATGCATTTGGGTTCAAGGGAGTATCCAGCTTTGTCATGAAGGCGGTCATAGGTCTAGAAAGGGCCAATAATAATGGTTGCCTAAACGTCATTGAGCAATTGTACCTGCTGTCTGGATCGGATTAATAACCGATCTGGTTTTAGGGCCTGATTTTAGAGAAAAGTTATCATAAACCGTTCGAGGGCGAGGCGGAGTGGAGCCTGAAAAGAGTCACTTCTGGTGGGCAAAATAGGCGTCCAGGCGGGTAAGTTCCCAGTCCTCGGTTGGTATAAAGCAGGTTTGGGCGGGTGTCTGCGAGGTGAAGGGGCCGATCGATCGAATGTAACCCCCGTTCCCAATCCCAGTTTTGCCGGATGCGTTTCATCATGCTTAGCGCGGGAATCGCGTCCTTAATTCCGTCGGGAATGGCGTGATAAGCCCGAGTGGCGATCGAGGGCAGACTGCCGATGCCGGGGATCAGGATTTGTCCGCCGTGGGTATGACCTGAAAGCTGCAAGTCTACGCGCCAAGGCTTCAACTGTTCGGCGCAGTCGGGATTATGAGCAAGGACAATCCGGGGAATCATCTCAGGAATGCTGGGCATCAGGCGATCGGGATAAAACTTCCGCGACTTCAAATCCGCAAATCCCACCAGCGCGAGACCGTCCCCGCAAGGGTAGCAAATTTCATTCCACAGGACGGTAATCCCGGCATCGGTAAGGGCGTCAGTAATGTGCGATCGGCTGTCGGGAAAGATGAGATCGTGGTTGCCGAGAACGGCGTAGGTGCCATAGCGAGATTCAAGTGCGCGGAGTTGTTTGGCTAGCGCGTCGATCGGTTCGGATTTATAGGTCACAAAATCTCCCGTAAGGAGAACTAGATCGGGATATTCGCGGTTGCTGGCGTCGATCGCGCTGTTAAGCAATTTTTCCGGCAAGCCCCAACCTTCCGCATGGAAGTCGGACATTTGAATCAGCTTGAGTCCGGTGAGTCGCTGAGGAAGGCCCTCGATCGCGAGATCAAGCGTATCGACTGAGAGTTTTCCGGTGGGGTACATAGACAGTTTGATTGAGGCGAAAGGGACTATGAGTGATGCCCTAAGTCTTAAATAGGACTACTGGATCTATCTAACTACTTTACTCTGGAAATTCCTTACCTATCGATAGTGTTGAAGATACGCTCCTTTCTGACGCGAAATCGTTCTTATGGTGTAAGACAGATCTCATAATGCCTGCTTAAATAAAATTAGACTAATTCAACTTCTGACAATGGCGTTTGATGACTCGATCGATTTTAAGCAGATTAACTTTAGAGAACATCCAGAGCAATACCGCGTGGGAAAAGGCGAACAAGGTGTTTTACTCGTCGAGCCTTACAAAAGCGAAATCTTGCCGCATTGGAGATTCAAAACGCCGGAGATTGCTTGAATTTCAGCGGACAAAATACACCAACTGCTTCAAGAATACAAAGCGCAAGGTGATTTCATCGGCATGGACATGGCACGGAAGTTTTTGCAAATGGGGTACACGTGATCGCGCCGCTACGTCAATCACAAATCTGGACGCAAATACGGAGCCGATAGAACCGTTTTACCCCGTGAAGAAGACCCAATTAAAGCAGAGTCTGCAACTATACTTTTACGAAAAATGACAGCTTGCAAAATTCGATCTAGACTATTTAGCACAATTAAAGGGCCATTAACCTAAAGCGGGAAACATATCCACTACAAATTGAGGATAAAAAAGCACTTCAATAAAATAGAAAAACCTCTGCTAGGTCGTCCTTTAATCTAACAAATCCCCTACCCGTTTAACTGGCTGGCATTCACCGCCACGATCGCCCACACATCCACCAATCCCAACAACCCCGTCAACGTGAGAAGAAAGAAATACATCCACGGTTGTGACAGCGGTCTAACATCGCGAGTGTCAAGATCCGTCCGGGCTTCCACAAATCGCAGCAACCGAGCAAATCCCGCCACCCGCATCGGCAACAGAAAGCCTTCCCCATCTGTACTCACAAAGTAATACACCAGCCCGCCCTGCCCCGTACTGCGATCCTTCAGCGCCTTCACCTTCGCCCAATCCAACTGCCACCCCCGACGAAAGGGAAACCACGTCGGATACGTCACCCGAATCCCCACCTCATCCACCAGCACCCGTTCATCTAGTGCGCCATAAAGCCCGATCGCACCCAGGACAATTGCCGCCCACAATGCACTTCCAGGCACCTCAGCGTGGGTCGCATCAGCCAAATAGGGTAACGGTAACGTCAATGCAAAATACAGGCTCAGTAGCGTAATACGAATCAACGGCGAAAGATTAAATCGATCGCTCTCACCTACTGTTTGACTAACGCTTTTACCAATACTTCCATCATCGTTCAGACCAACACTTATCAAGTCACTCATAATAAACTCCGGCTTAGTACAGGACAAAAAGGTTGAGAGTCCTCATGAGAGGTTCCTAAAAATATCTACACAACCTAGGAACCTCTCATGACTGAGATTACCTTAATTCACGATATCTTGCACCAACATCTTTTGGGGCCTTCGGACTGATAAGTAGTCAAGCCATCCATTACGATCTGTATTTTTGGGGCTTTTGAATTTTGGCTTACTAAATTCTCAACATGAGCGTGTCCGTTTTCGACCGATTAATGTCTTACGTGACCTCACCTTGATAAATTGCCTCTTTTAAGCATTATTCGTACAGCTATAGTAAAGCCACTGATCGATATTGTTTGCACGATCGGATTCTGTCATCAGTTCCACGTCATTGCGCCAAGAATAGACTTGAATATCTTTAAAGTTTTCTCTAAGCTGATTGAGTTGTTCTTGGGGGCGGATGTAGTAAGTCTCTAGGCTGAAATTGTGGGATTCATCTTTGACGATCGCATAATTTAACCCCTTGATTTGTTTAGGACTCAACGGTTGGTTGAGCACTCGAAGAATCGCTAGCATGACGAGATTTGTATAAGTTGCGATCGGATTAAAGGACCACTGCGATTTGAAATCAAATGCGCGATCGAAGCCTTGGAGATTATGACTAGAAAAATAGAAGACTGCACCGCTTACCCCTACGCGATGGACTTCGGTAAGAATGCGAAGGCGATCGTCGTGGGACACATAATCAATGCCGTTGAAGCTAAATAAAATAAAATCAAATGAATCATCTTTAAAAACACTCAGATCCCGTGCATCACACACTTGAAAGGTCGATGCGGTAAGCTGCGGAAAACGGTTCTGGCACGCGTCGATCATTTCGGCTGACACGTCAATCCCGACGTACTCTGCAACACGGGGCTGAAAATGTTGGGTCGTTCGTCCAGCGCCCACTCCGATGTCCAGCATTCTGAAGCAGGGAAGGTGTTCAGACCAGCGATCGAGCATCATCTGTTCGGCAGGATGAAGTGCATTGAGCTGCGTGTAGTAGTTGACGATGCTAGCGGTTTCATAAGTCTGTTGGTTGCGATTCATCCCGCATTCATCTCCGCCTGTTTCAAGTTTCGGAACTGCGATCGACGGACGACATCTAAACTGATGGAGCTTCCAATTAACGTCGCAAGTGGAGCCATTGCAAAAATGTACACAATAACATTGTCCGTCAACATCAACTGCGCCACCGACAAAATACCCAACATCGCGCCCAAATGGTAATGCGCCATGGCCCGATCGTGAGTATCCGCCCACAGCCAATTGCGAAACGTCAGCCCCACCAGGCTAAAAAAGCTCGTCAGCCACACCGCCGCACCCACATAGCCGAAATCATGAGTCAGCCGCAAATAATCATTGTGTGGATGTCCCCCAGCCGTCTTATTCACTCGCCCAATGGGAATTTCCACCGAACCCGGACCATGGCCTAAAAGCGGGGCCAGTTCAATGGAATTTTGCACGGCTATCCACATTTGATCGCGCCCTGCGGTATTCACTTTTAGTCCGCCAATGCTTCCACTGTCGCCCTTCTCCGTAAATCGATCGCGAATCGGTTGCACATAGGTAAAGCTCAAATAAGCCACCAGCGAAATCATCCCGACCCACAGCCCTAACCGCAGCCAACCCTCAGGCTTATGGGGCGAAAACCGAGACAGAGGGTACAAAATCAGGGCAATCACCGTCGCCGTCCGTGAAAAACTCAACGCCACACAAAGGGTCATGGCAATGGCGATCGCCCCCGCACAAGGAACCTTATAGCGCCAAGCCGACAGCGCAAAGGGCAACATGGCTACCACAAAGGCCGCAAACGCCCGTGGCCCCATCATAAAATCGGACCCTGGTCCCTTGACCATAATGCTGATGCCATAAACCGCCGTCGCGATCGCGACTGTACTCAAGAATCCATGACGCACAAACCAAGGCAGAACTGGATTTTCCAGCACCACGCAAGCACTTAACAGCATTAGCCCAATAAACACGCCATAGCTCAGCAAATTTTGCACACTGTTTTGAAAACTAACGCCCGAGAAGGGGAGATTTGCGACTAAAGAATAAAGTCCTAGGGCCAGGAACACCAGATATCCCAGCCCACTTAACATTAATTTTTTGGGGAACTGGCGAGAATTTAGGAGCAGTAAAACGCAGCCAATATTCGCGACGATCGTCACTCCAGCCAGAGCAGTAACGGGTCCCAACGATAACCGCCGCACCCCATCCGTTAACCCGCATAGGATCAAAATGCTGGTGATCAAAATTTCTCGAAGGCCAATTTTAGACGGGAAAAGCATGACGGTTGGGCTTCAGGTTAAAAGTTCAGCAATCTAGGTCAGCAATCACTTTACGGATGTATCTGATCCAGCGTCTCATAAAGGCGACTGTAAATCTGCCCCCGAACCTCCCATCGATAAAATTCCCGTACGCGCGCCTGCCCAGCGACCCCCATTACCTGCCGTCGATCGCCGCCCTGTGCCAACGCCGTCATTGCCTCAGCCAAGTCCTGAATAGCTTGAGGCGGCTCGATCGCCTTTACCCGAATGCCCGTCTCAGATGTAACTTGAACATTCGGCCCCCCCAAATCTAAACAAACCACTGGCAATCCTGCCGCCATCGCCTCAATACACACCGTGGGCGAAAAATCATGCAAACTGGGATGCACAAACACATCACAGTCGGCCATCACCTGCAACGCCTGAGACCTCGGAAGATTGCCTAGAAACTGGATTCGACGATCGCCCGCCGCAATGCCTTGAAGTCCCTCCAGTTCAGATCCATTGCCCACAATCCAATACTCCGCATTCTCCAGCTTCGCCGCCAAAAACGCCCGAATTCCCAAGTGATACCCCTTCCAATGAATGAGTCGCCCAACGCTCAAAAATCGCACGGGAGGCTCTTCAGGGCTGGCCTCACGATTGGCCTGACGTCTAAATCGAAGCGGCTCAAGCAGTTGCCAATCGGCCTCACTCACCGCCGTAAGTCCGGGTAAAACTTCCAGACGAGTCACCTGGAGTACTCTGAGCCGATCGGCAGTCTCGGGAGTACAAGCGAGGGCTAGAGCGCTTCGTCGGGCCGTGAGGTGAACAAACGGATCCCACTCGCCAGAAAACCTGGCCACCTGCCGCAAAAACTCATAGACTTTGCCTCGCCACCCAAAATCACGCCAAAAGCTCAACGGCGCAGACTCAGCCCCACCCACCGGACCCCACACAAAAGGAATCGGTAACAGTGCCAAGAAACTCGGGGCCGAATACCGAGCGTACGTTGCATGATGGATGAGGTCAAATCCGATCGTCCGATGCAGCCGTTTCGCCACAAAATACGCCTTGATTTGCCACAAATAGTGATGCAAATGCACGTCCCACTGAATGCCTTTTCCGCCCGTCGTCCAGTTATAGACCCAATTAAACGGATCGAGATAAACCCAATGAATATTCAATTCCGATCGATGGGTAAGTTCAGCTTCAATGCCCGATCGATGGGTTGCAGTAGTCAATACCCACACCTCATGACCCACTCGATCCACCGCGCAGGCCGTCTCCCACCCCACCCCCGGCTCCGATCCCTTATTCGGTTCACAGGCATACGCCGAAATCAAAATCTTCATCGCAAACCCGTCCTTTCCTGATCTTCCGAACATTGCCCTAACGAACACTCACCCAACGATCGATAAAACGGCAGCGCTTGAGCCGCGATCGACTCCCAGCGGAGATGTGTCAGTGCGTACTCCCGGCCCGATCGCCCCATCGCGAACCATTGCTCTCGGCGCTGGAGTAACGCTAGAATTCCCGATCGAATGCCTTCCACCGTTGGCTCGATGGTCAGTCCGCATCCACTAATTTCAACATGGGGAGCGAGTCCCGCCACTGTCGAAATTAGGATCACTCTCGCTGCTAGCATTGCTTCTAACGCCGATAGACTAAAGCCTTCAAACCGAGATGGAATACAAAATACATCGTACTGCATCGCCAACTCCGCCGATCGGGCAGTAAAATCTGGATCTAAAAAGGTCACATATTCCTCAATGCCAAGCTTGACTGTCTGTGCTTTTAAGGTTTCCCGATCGCCCCAATCGGGTCCTTGTAGGACTAACTTTAATGGAATCGGGGGGACAATTTGTTTGATTTGTGCGATCGCCTCTAGAAGTAGATCCAGCCCTTTATTGTAGGCATCAAGTCGCCCTAAAAAATAGAGGGTTGGAATGGGGTTAGTTTGCCAGGTGAGCAACTCCTCGGGAATAACATCCTGCGATTCAAATCCATTAGGCAGGGCGATCGTTGGCGTATTAATTCCACGCTTTTGGAGCCATTGAGCATGACGCGCATCTAGAATTTGGACCGCCGCTGCCGATCGCAACATGGGCGCTTCTTTTAAATGCCAATAGACGGATTTGATCAACTTATTTTTTTGAAAAATAGCGGGATGATACGGATCATGCGGTGCCACCACGTAAGGAATCCCTAAGCGTTTCAATTGTGTTGAAACCGTATAGACACTCCGGTGAAAGATCCCATTCAAAATCACCCGATCGGTTGATGTTAAGCTCGTTGCTAAAAATGTCGTCAACTCTGGCGCAATCTGAAAACTGGCATGGGTATTCGTCGCCGGAAAGACCCGAATCTCATAGCCATATTCACTTTTGCGAACCCCCGACTCCGGACCTTCGCCGAGGATTGTGACCGATCGCCCCTGCGCAACTAGCCCGCTCGACAATCCATGAACAGCCTTAGTGACCCCTTCTGAGAAAGGAGACGCGTGAAGCGGAAAATGTTTTAGATAGAAATGAATTGTCATGGGTGCGTACAAAACATGGCAGAAGAGGTCCGATCGTTATGGACCCCACCGATGGCCGTCCCCAGTTGGCTCCATGAGGGAATATCTTGAATGGAGATCAATCCCCGATCGAACGCTAGGGCCGATTGAATGGCTGAGGAGATAGTGTCAGGACGATCGGGATGATAGGCAAAAGCATGGGACCGATTCTCACAGGCAAAGTGCGGCGCAACAATGGGCAATTGACAGTAGGTGTATTGAATCATCTTATTACTACTTTGGGATAGATACGCCGCTGCACATCGGGTCGGTTGATAGATCGCTAATCCGAGATCTGCCCATTGCACATAGGGAATCGTCTTCTCAAAGGGGATTTCCCCGTAAAATGTGACGTTGGATACATCCAAAAATGGCTCTATTCCGCCGATGATGTGAAAATGTATCTTTGGAAATGCCTGACTGGCATAAATAAAAAACTTGCGATCAAACAGCATCGTCCCAACGGAAACGGCATGAATCGTTCCATCGGTGGAGTAGGGATTGCGAGACGTTTGGTCAAATAATTGATGCTTAATGCCTTGAGGATGAACGGCCACTGAATCCATGGGCGGGAAAAGTTGTCGAAGATGTTCGCTGGGTAAACTAATGAGATCAAACTTTGGGGCAATTCGTTGTTCGACCTCCAACAAAAGTGGATGTGAATTGATCAAGCGAAGGTTGTCGGAGACCCGATAGACAAACGTTGCCTTGGGATTGAGTTGACGGATGCGATCGAACAGTATCAATCCCGACGTACTTTCAAAAATGATGAGATCTGCCTGTTTGACGTAAGCATCCATGGCATACAATGAAAATCTGCTATAGTGCTTGACAAAGGGTTCAGTTAAAGCATTCATCCAATTTGATTTGAACTTGACGGGATGCCATGGCGTGTACCAGGCAAAGCTGGCGAAGTGCTCTTGATGCCAGACCATTTGATTGAGGGGCGTGGTCCTGAGGAGAGCTAAACGATCGATATGCCCCTTCATTCGAGACAAATGACTCAGGCCAGTGGTCATGAAAATCACGTTCCAGTCCTGTTCCCACAGAGCTTCTGCTAACCAGTGAAATCCTGCCCGCCGGGGTGAAGTCAGGACATGCCCGGATATCAAAATAACCGTTCGTCTCTGAGATGGGACATGGGACGAGACATGACATTGATCACCGATCTGGCTATCAATTTGACTACCGTGATCATCCATGTGCCCATTCATTCTGATAAAAGCCCCCGAGTTGTTTGATCCCTCTGAAGAACCTGCTTTTTTCAGGTTGACCCATTTGAGGTTGACCTGTTGCATATTAGACTATTGCATATTGATGGCATCTGCTTCGAGAGACGATGCCTCAGGGAAATTCAACACAACTTCTTCATAATTGCCCGATCGTTGAATCTGCCCATTCTCTATCAAATAAATACGATCACAATGTTCCACCGTGCTGAGTCGGTGGGCAATAATAACCAATGTCTTGTGCCCACCGAGGGCTTGAATGGCATCGCTAATCAGGCTTTCTGTCTCGTTATCAAGGGCGGCGGTGGCTTCATCCAAGACAAGAATCTGCCGATCGTGGTAGAGCGCCCGTGCAATCCCGACTCGTTGCCGCTGTCCGCCAGAGAGGCGCATTCCCCGCTCTCCGACCACGGTGTGAATGCCCTGGGGTAAGCGTTCTACCATTTCTGCGAGCTGGGCCAGTTCAATCGCCTGCTGGAGCTGTTGATAGTTGATCAAGTGGTCCGGTACGCCGAAGGCTACATTTTTGGCCAAGGTGTCTTCGGTGAGATAGATCATCTGAGGGACGTAGCCGATGAGCTGTTGCCACGAGGCGATTGCTTCATAGACCGAGACGCCATCGACCTTAATATCTCCCGATTCTGGGGTCAGTAACCCCAATAGCAGGTCTACTAACGTGGTTTTTCCAGCGCCCGATCGACCGATTAAGGCGATCGCCTCTCCCTGCTTCACCGTGAACGAAATATTCTTGAGGGCCGGGTCTTGAATCGACGGGTAGCGGTAGGTGATGCCGGAAATTTCTACTTGACCTTGAAACAGCATCGGCGCAATCACTGGGCGAGTTCCCATCCAAGTCTCAGGGTCCGATCGCAGGGCCATCACGTTGGCATTGGGGAGCGATTCTAATTCTTTTAACGCAATGTAAATCTTATCGAGGGCGGAAGTGGCATAGCGGACCTGGCTGGTGCCATTGACGACGGTACCGACGCAGGGCAACATCCGAATGGACGCCATCGCAAAAATCCCCAGCACCGAATTTAAGCTTCCCGCCGTCTTGTCCCCCCAAGCCAAAAACACCCAAGTGAACACCACCAAAAAGGTAATTAGAAAAGACTCCATCATGTAGCGAGGCAAATTAGAAAACGCGAAGTAGGACGACCCGGAAATGGCATAGCGTTTGAATTCACGATCGACCTTTTCTTCAAAATACGGTTCGCAGCCAATCACCCGAATCTCCTTCACCCCACCAAAGCTGTCATTCAGCAGCCGAATGGAGGTTTCAAAAGACTCACTGCGATCGCGCCCCCACTGCCCAATGCGAGTTTTGAACCGCTGCAACAGCCCCACCGATACGGCAATAATCCCCGCCACGGCAAAAACAGCAAAAACATTGGTCCAGATCAGAAGGGTGACGATCGCTATGATGATTAGAACATTCGACACCGCAAATAGCAGCGGCAACAGCGCCATCTGAGCAAACACTTCGGTCTCATTGACCACCGTCTGCACCAGTTCGGCTGAATTATGCTGGAGGTGGTAAGTGTAGGGCGCACGGGAGTAGGCATACATTAATCGGGCAGCAATCCATCGGCGCTGCATCGCTCCAAATTGATGGATGTAGCGCTGAACGCTAAAGCTCAAAAAGGACTTGACATAAAAAGCCACAATCACCGTGGATCCTAAGATAATCAACACTTGAAGATCGCTGATTTGGCCCAATCCTAATCCGCCAATGAGACGTTTAATCCAGTTGATGAGAGGACGATTTCGATCGGCCTCAGTGGCGACAGCAATGAACGGACCGACCATGCCAATCCCAAAGGCTTCTAGCACAGAGGAAAAGACGGCAAATCCCATTAGTAAAGCAAGCTGTTGCCGTTTCCCGGATAGGACGTATAAAAATTTGGATAGGTACCCACCCATATGCTATTCCTGACCGCTGTGTGATCGAATGTAAGACTGAGAGCATATTATGAGTATGTATCAATCATGTATCAATATTGATCCGTATGTCTGAAAAAGGGATCTGCCTTTGAGCAGGACTTCTAGAAATTAGGTTATACAGGTTTAGGGATACAGGTTCAGTTTGCAAGCCTGCTCAGTCTAACCTTCATCGACTTTCCTCATGCAGTTTCATCGGATCGTCTTCATCCTAAATTGCACTGCTCTGGTGGGTGTGTGGCTTGCTGCTGATTCTGCTGGGAACCCTGGCTCCGTTTAACTTTACGCTGTTGTCCATGGGTAAAAAAGAAGCACTTCGATCGTTTTTTCAGCATCCGAACGATTGGTTTGATTTTTACGGCAATATTGTCTTATTTTTTCCCTATGGGTTGGGGTTGGGCCTGCTGCTGAAGGGCCGAGTGGTGCCCTTGTGGATGAAGCTGGTGAGCTTGGTGGGATTGAGTTTTGGGTTGACGGTGACGGTGGAAGTGCTGCAACTGTTTCTGCCATCAAGGGCGAGTAGTGCTATTGATATCTTCACAAATACGATCGGCGGAACTCTCAGCGGTCTCTATGTTCTGTTTGGCTGGCGGCGCTACGCCCGTCAAGTTCTAGGGGTGCTTCAGGCGGGATGGTCTTAGACAGGTGTGGTGGTGGGAGTGCTGCTGCTGTGAGTCGGATTGATGAATGGTGTGGCGTTGACGCTGCAAAGCATGACGGACTTGACGAATTGGAGTACGGAGTTTCGGCTGGCGATCGCGCAGGAGGTGACAGGCGAGTTTCCGTGGTCGGGGACGGTTTCGGGGCTGTCGATGGGGAGTCGGGCCTTGAATGAAGCCGAAGTGTCTACCCTCTTTCAGTCGCCGACGTTTCCGGCTCTGACAGCAGCTAAATTGAACGATGACCTGAAGGTTGAACTCAAGGTTGAATCCAACTTTAAGGGTCGCAGGTTCACACAAGATCAGCCTCCTCAGGATGCGATCGCGGCCATTTTGCGGAGCCAGCAATTTACCCTATCCACGATCATTGACGTTAAGGATATTGATCCATCCGACCATCCTCGGATTATCACTATTTCGTTAGATAAATATCAGCGTAACGTGGCGCTGCTTCAGGAAGGCGATCGGCTCATTGTGACGGTGCGATCGCCCATTACAGGCTACAACGACGCTCACCTTATCCCAACGGCCCGCCGATCGCTTGAAATCAGACCCTATCGAATCGTAGTCACTTACCGAGAAGGCCGACTTCGGCTTTGTAATGCGTCGAACAGCTCAGCGCTGACGTTAGATTCAACTTTAGACGAACTCATTCTCAAACCCGAATTTACCTTTTTTCAATACATCCTGCCCGATCATGGCAATCATGTTGGTTTGGACGAAGTGAATCAACGCTGGCTTGAGTCTAGATTTTATCCGATCGTCTTTTATGCAATTTGGTCGCTGCCCTTGGGTATTCTAGTCCTACGTGTATTTACGCTAGTGTCGTTGCCTTGGAGTCGATCTTCTGTTTGGCACATGATTTGGATCCAGATTGGGTTCATGATGACAGTAGGATTGCTGATACTCTTGTTTGCGATGACACTCACCACCTCAGTATCTGGATTTAGTTTGACCAAGTGGGGATTCTGTTGGGGATTGGGTGCGTTGCCGATGGTGTGGACCGTTCTGCCTCTAGATCTCGTCTGTCGCGGTTTCCTCAAGTCACGATCGACTTAAACTCAATAGTTTCAAATTTTCCCCGTGTCTGCCCATGATTCAGCTTCGACGCCAACCCGATCGCCCGATTACGCTTTTTCTCCTAGCGTCTTGGATTCTGCCGTGGGGGAGCCTTCCCAATCAGGCGATCGCAGCGACCACAGACTTCCCGCCGCAATTGACTAGTCCGCAATTGACTAGTCCATCTCAAGCTCCCGCCCAAACCTTCGTTCAGGAAGATTACACTTTGGGTCCCGGCGATCGGCTTAAAGTAGACGTTCTCAAAGCGCCGCAGTATGCCCTCGACACCGCCGTTCTGGTGGATGGCACCTTGGGATTGATTCAAGTGGGGCGTCTTTCGGTGCAGGGCCTGACCCTGGTGGAAGCGCAAGAACAGGCGTCGCGTCTCTACGGCTCGATTTTGCGCTATCCCGTGGTGACGTTGACGCTAGTGTCGCCGCGTCCGATCAAAGTGGCGGTCACAGGTGAAGTCAGCCGTCGGGGATCCTACGATTTGACTGGATCTGGACCCGAGGGCAACGCCAATCCGACGCCGTTCCCGACGCTAACGCGCGCTCTCAAGGTTGCAGGGGGCATCACACAAGCAGCCGATCTCAACCGCATCCAAATCCAACGCCTAGGTCGAAATGGCGGGGTTCGATCGATTAACGTTAACCTCTGGAGCTTCTTGCGCAGCGGCGATAACCGTCAAGATGTGATTCTGCGGGATGGCGATTCAATCTTTATTCCCACGGCGAGAAACCTTGACCTGAATGAGTCGTACCAGTTAGCGACCACGAGTTTTAGCGCCGAAAAAGTTCAGCCGCTGAATATCACGGTGGTGGGCGAAATCTATCGGCCTGGGACTCACACCGTCGAAAGTAGCGTCAAGACTCCGCTGGCGGGAATTCCGGGTGAAGCCCGTGACAGTTTTAACCAAGCGCGCATTTTTCCGACAGTGACGCGGGCGTTGCAGACGGCAGGAGGCATTAAGTCTACGGCGAATATTCGCGACATTCAGATTCGCCGCGTGACCCAAAGCGGGGCAGAGCAAACGTTCAAAATCGATCTGTGGGCTTTGCTTAAAAATGGCGATCAAAAACAGGATTTGATTCTGCAAGATCGGGATGTGATTGTGGTTCCTCTGGCCGCCACTCAGGACAAATTAGAGTTGTCTACCCTGGCGTCGGCTAGTTTTTCACCTGATCGCATTCGGGTCAGCGTCGTGGGAGAAGTCGATCGACCTGGCCTGCTGGAACTGCCGCCGAATGTGCCCTTGACCCGTGCCATTATTGCAGCGGGCGGATTTAACAAGCGGGCCGATCGCAGTACAGTAGAATTTATTCGGCTAAACCCGGACGGATCGGTCCAAAAACGCGATCTTCCGGTTAACTTTGCCGCTGCGGTCGATGAGGCGAGTAATCCTTCCCTTAGAAATGAGGATGTGATTGTGGTGCGGCGATCGGGTCTTTCGACCTTTGAGGAGTCGAATCAGGTGTTTAGCCCATTAAGTGGCATTGTTTCAGTTTTCCGTGCAATTTTTGGTCGATGGTGAGCAGTTTATGAATAGCGGCAATCACAGTTCAGCAACCCCCAACAGTTCGGCTGTCATTCCTTTTCGGAGTGGTACGGAACCGGACATTTTGGATGTGGGAAATTTTTTGTCGGTGTTTCGGAGGCGGGCGATCGTGGTCATTGGTGCGACGGTTCTGGGCGGGGTTTTAGGTGGCTCCTTGGGTAAAGTCAAACCCGTTTATCAGGGGGAGTTTCAACTTTTGACAAAACCCGTCACGGTCGAAGCTGAGGTCGTGTCGTCGCTCAATCAATCGATCGACAAAAAAGTGACCACGACCACCACCGGAAAGGGGTTTGACGGGACAAAAGCGCGGATGCTTTACAGTCCGGCGGTTCTGAATCCAGTTTTTGACCAAATAGCAGCTCAGTATCCAGGGTTCAACTATAATGACCTGACTAAAAATATTGACATCAAAGCCGTTCCTGAAACCGAAATCGTAACGGTCAAATATAGCGATACGGACCAAGGTCGAGTGACCCAGGTGTTGAAGGTGTTGAGCGATCGCTATGTGAACTATTCGCTTGAAGAGCGCCGTGCAGATACCGATCAAGGGTTGAAGTTTATCGACTCGCAACTACCGGAACTGCAAAACAAAGTCCGCAAACTCCAGCAGCAACTTCAGGACTTTCGTCAGGAATCCACCTTCTTCGATCCCGAGTCTCAAAACAAGGAAATCGCCGACCAGCTCACGACCTTTCGCAAACAGCGACTAGATGCCGAAGTCCAACTCCAGCAAGCGCGCGCCGTCTACGGCGATCTCCAGCAAGAAATCGCGGCCAAACGAGACGAACGCACGGCGGGAACGGCTCTGCGCCAGAGTCCTGGCTACCAAAAGCTGCTCGATCAGCTCCTCGCCGTGGAGGGCAAACTGGCTCAGGATGCGGCTATCTATTTGCCCGAAAGTGAAAATATTAAAATCTTGCAGAATGAACGATCGCAGATTGTCGCCTTAATTGAGCGTGAAGCGACCCGTGCAAAGGATGAAGTAGGGAGCCAAGTCCGCGATTTAGAAGCCAAAAATGAAGCCCTTGGTCGGACCGAAGATGGACTCAGCCAGCGTCTTAAGGATCTTTCCGGCGTTGCCCGACGCTATACCGCTATCCAGAGCGAACTGGTCATCGCCACGGAAAACCTCAACCAGTTCATGGCCAAAAAATCCACGCTTCAACTCAACTATGGCCAGCAAGTCACGCCGTGGCAAAATATCACCAATCCCGCGCCGCCCCAGCTTATTAGCCTGCGGTCGAATGCGCTTTTAGGCAGCGTTTTGGGGTTGCTCCTCGGTCTCGGAAGTGCGCTGCTGCTCGATCGGTTGGTCAATGTGTTCTATAGCGCTGATGAAGTCAAACGCGCCAGCAAGCTCCCCACCCTTGGCATCATTCCCTACAACCGCGAACTGCCCCAGGGAGTATTCACCAGCCGCCCCACTAATCAAACTCTCACCACCCCAACACTCCGACCGATCAAGTTTGGCATGATGCCTTTCCTCGAAGCCTTTCGGATGCTAACGACCAATCTTCGACTGAGCCACGCCGCGCAGCCCGTTCGATCGGTCGTGATTACCTCCGCCCTGCCGGAAGATGGCAAATCCACCGTCGTCACCTATCTTGCTCAAGCTGCCGCGTCCATGGGTCAACGGGTCTTAATTGTGGACGCCGACCTGCGGATTCCTCAGCAACACGATCGGCTGGGGGTTCCTAATCAGCAAGGTCTCACCCAAGCCCTGCTCAGTTCTGCCTCTATCCACGAGTTCATCCAGTCTTGGCCGTTCAATCCCAATGTGCAGGTGTTGACGGCTGGACCCGTGCCGTCTGATCCCATCACGTTGCTGTCGTCACAGAAAATGAAAGACGTGATGATCGAAGTCTCTCAGTCTTACGATCTGGTTATCTACGATGCGCCGCCGCTCTGTGGCCTATCCGATGCGCACCTCATCGCCGCCCACTCCGACGGGTTAATCATCGTCACCCGCCTCAAAAAAACCAAACGGGAAGCCTTCGATCGCGTGATGGATGATCTTCGGCAATTGCCCACTCGGGTGCTGGGCGTAGTAATTAATGACTCTCGACAAGTTTCTGCCACATTGCATCGGGGGTATTACAGCATGGGTGCGATCGCGCCCTCGCCCAACGCGTCTACTCAGCCGATCGCGCGACAACCCACGAAGCTGAATTAGGACCAAGAACCGATCGATTATAATAGGGCATGATCTACTCAGTGAGGGAGCGATCGAATTATGGCTATGACGCTGACTCAAACTGTCCTGACGTTTGATGAATTTTTGGCGCGATATGGAGATGATGAAGGGTTTGAATTAATTGACGGAGAGCTATTTGATTTGGAACCCACCGGACCGCATGAAGAAGTGGCTGCGTTTATTGGGCAGTATTTGAACGCTGAGATTTTACGGCTGGGGGTGAAGTATGTGTTGCCTCACCGCTGCTTGATTAAGCCATTAAGGACAGGTACAGGATTTCGACCGGATGTCATTGTGTTGGATAAGGCGGCGTTAGCGGCAGAAACCCTATGGCGACGAGAACCTGTGATTACGTTGGGTTCTTCGGTGAAATTAGTGGCGGAAGTGGTTAGTAGCAATTGGCAAAATGACTATGCCCGTAAGGTCGAAGATTATGCGGCGCTAGAGATTCCAGAGTATTGGATTGCGGATTATGCAGCGATCGGGGGAGAGCGATTTCTGGGAAGTCCGAAGCGTCCAGCGTTAACGATTTACACGTTGGTGGGACGACGGTATCAGGAGCGGATATTTCGAGGGGGTGAGACTATAGTATCTCCGTTGTTTCCAGCGTTGAAACTAACAGCAGCGCAGGTGTTAGATGCTTGGAAGGAGTAAATTCTAAACAGGCGTTTTGGCAGGTTAGCGATCGAATTGGCGAAGGTTGAGTCTATGATTATCAGATAACATTTCAAGTCTTTAGAGAGGTCGTCTTCAATGGATTATCGATCGAATTCAGAGCTATACCTTCGATTGCTATGTTGAGTTGACGGCTGACCCAGAAGAGATCTTCGCAGAATTAGATTGCCGTCTTGTCAGCCAACCGCTTCAGATCCCGAGCCTGCCCCAAGATGCCGCAGCGATCGCGGGACTCCTTTACCGCATTGAGCAGTCGTTGAAACTCGTGGATCTCAGCAGTGAAATCGCTCGTCGAGAAGCATTAATTTCGCCGATTCTGCTAGAAGTCTGTAGCCGATCGCATCAAAAAATGAAGATTGAGTATGCAGTTAATGTCAGCAATCTCCTCAAAGGCAGCGTTAGAACTGGAACTGCTTGACCTAGGAGTGAAAGGAACTTCTAGAATTCTAAAATCAATGTCCAGTCGGTCCGGATTTTTATCCGAAAACGTTTGAAACGGGGAAATTCGTCATTTGTGATTTGTGTCATGACTCAGGACTTGAAAAAGCATTCTAAAATTATAGAGGACCAAGCCAATCCATGGTTTCATATCGTTATACTCATAGATAACGATATGACGCGATGGCACAAGGTTTGTAATGACGTTAACGCCCTACTCCCCTGACTCTTCCAACCCCGATCGACCCGGTTCTAACGAGATGGATTTTAATGAGATTCAGGCTGAATTGAATTACCGACAGGCCAAAGTTGCTCTGCAAGATCTCGTCGATCGCGTGGACTTGAATGATCTCGAACGTAGTGGATTGGAACAGTCGATCGCAGGATTGACGTCCATGCTCGACAAGCTGGACCAGTCCGTGATTCATATTGCAGCTTTCGGAATGGTAGGGCGCGGAAAATCATCGTTGCTCAATGCATTGTTAGGCCGAAACGCCTTTCAGACCGGAGCTATCCATGGCATCACTCAAACCGAACAAATTGCCGATTGGGAAACCTTAAGGACTCATAATCCTAGTTCCCACATTCAGTTAATTGATACTCCCGGCATTGATGAAGTTCAAGGGGAAGAGCGATCGGCACTGGCGCAAATGGTTGCCGCCCGATCGGATCTCTTGCTCTTCGTCGTGTCGGGCGACATCACCCAAGTCGAGCATCAAGCGCTGTCGGCATTGCGAGACGTGGGAAAACCCATCATTTTAGTGTTCAATAAAATCGATCAATACCCCGACGCCGATCGCCAAAGCATCTACGAGAAAATCCGCGACGATCGGGTGAAAACGCTCCTCTCTCCTGACGAAATTGTCATGGCCTCGGCCTCGCCATTAATACCCATTGCAAACCGCACTCCCGACGGTCGCCTCAACGTCACTCTGACCCCAGGACCGTCGCAGGTCACGGACCTGAAGCTGAAGATTTTGGAAATTCTCGATCGGGAAGGGAAAGCTCTCGTCGCGTTGAATTCGATGCTTTACGCTGACGAAGTAAATGAGCAAATCGTCCATCGCAAACTAAAAATCCGCAATCGAGGAGCTGACCGGGTGATTTGGAACGGGGTCATTGCAAAGTCTCTTGCGGTGGCGCTAAACCCGATTACGGTGCTTGATATTGTGAGCAGTGCCGCTGTTGACATAGCGTTGATTGTGAGTTTATCGAAGCTTTATGGCATTGCGATGACAGAAAAAGGAGCCTTAGGACTCCTGAAAACGATCGCTCTTGCCATGGGCGGCATCACCGCAGGCGAACTTCTAGCCACCCTAGGACTCGGAACCCTTAAAAGCATCCTAGGCGTCGCAGCCCCTGCAACTGGGGGTCTCTCCCTAGCTCCCTACATCTCCGTCGCCATCACTCAAGCAGGCGTGGCAGGAGTCTCGACCTACGGCATTGGGCAAGTGGCAAAGACCTATTTTGCTAACGGCGCAACGTGGGGCGATGCCGGACCCAAGGCGGTCGTCACGAGAATTTTGGACTCTCTAGATGAAGACTCGATTCTGTCCCGGATTAAGGAAGAACTGCGCGGAAAACTGCGATCGTAAACGGGTCGATCGCACATCCGCGCATGGCCGCCAACTTTCTCAAAGCCTGTATTTTCGGCACGTTGGCCCTTTCCACCGCCTCCGACATTTCTACCAATCGAACCAAATCAGCCTCGCTAATCCTCTCAGCCTGCCGCTGCGCAATCAGCTTCCGATAAGTCGTCCACCAGTCAGCAGAAAATCCCAAGTTTACTTGCCGTAATAACGCTGCTTCTGATGAATCTTGTGCCCATTCAGATCTGGCCGATCGCAAAAATGTTAGAACTTGGGAGGCTAAGTCTTCCGTCAATTGAGGCAGTTCTTGGAGGAGTTGCTCTTTCGCGGTCATAGATAGGGCATAGGATACAGCTTGTCTTCAACTATGCCAAATATTTAGTCGCGCAAGGCGATCGATCGTATCTACTATACAAACTTCCTAACGCTGATATGTCAGAATTTTTCCGTGGTAAGGTGAGCCTTGAATGTTCTCTGAGGTGGCTTTTTCCATCGTCGTCTCGTAGCCCAACCCCTCCATTGCCCGACTAAATTTTCCCTGATGACCTCGACCTGGATCGACAATCTTCACCTCCACATGAGGGTGCGCATGTCGATCGATAAACTGCGACAAAACCGATGCATGGGTGCGTTCATACAGCACATCACTTCCAATAATCACATCAAACTTTCCAAGCCGTGGATTCTCCGTCAACCAATTTCCAACTTCAAACGGCAGTGGAGCAAGATTATTAATCGCCACATTTTTTCTAAGAAATGATCCGGCCATTGGATGATAATCACAGGCCGTAATATCCACCGATCGTTGATGCATGACTAAGCTCGCAATCCCAAGGCCACAGCCAATTTCTAGTACCCTTTTCCCCTCACTATTAAAGTGTGCCATGTGCTTGACGAGGATTAATGCCGACGGCCAAACGACCCCAAATAACGGCCAAATAGCCGATGAAATCCCCATTTTTTCTGCGATTTGATCGGGGTCTGAAAATTGCTGTTTATCCTTAAGAGAACGAATGAAAAAATCGACATTCTCGATCGATAGAGTCTCAAACTTCACGTCATAACCTGGCATGGAGTATCCGCGCTGTAGAGTCATGCAACAGTATCACTCCGCTACTACAATCCACAGCATCTAATCAATTAGCTCCTTATCCATTAATAGAATCAATCCATCAAAAGTCTCGGTGGCACCAGCCAAAACAACTGACACTGTCCCACAAGTTCTCCCTCAATTGGAGCCATCAGCCCAATGATTCCGGCTTTTTTCAATACCAACCGTTCCTGAACGCTCCCAAAAACTAGTGTTTCTGCAAGCTGACTTAAGTCTGGCTCATGCCCCACGATCGCCACCCGTCTCCCCGCTTCTCGATCGTGGCTCAACTGGTCAATAGATCGGGTTCGATCGCCGTCCGGTTGCAGATCCTCACAGCGTTCGATCGATTGACCCAAATGACCTGATTGCAACACCGATTGTAGAATCTGCGCCGTCTGGTCTGCGCGTTCGTAGGGACTGGTGTAAATGCGATCGAAGTGCAGCCCGAGATCGCGCAGCCGTTGAGCGACCTTACGCGTTTTTTTCTGACCATCCTCCGTGAGCAGTCGCCGCGAATCGTCCTCGTAGTCTCCAGACTGCCCCGCCAATCCATGGCGCACCAGATAAATTTCAAAATAAGGGTCAACGGTTATTGCTTTAATCATTAGTCTTGGACTCCATATTCAACGCTATATTCAATGCCACAGTAACCCTATCCTTAACCGAACGCCTCCCAATCCGAAGCTTGAATAGCTTATTCTTCCAGGCTACGAATAAATTGAGGTGTTTCTATGGCATAAAGAGTAGACAGCTCTTGAGATCGATGCCCATGGATGCCACACCCAATGCCGAACTAGAGGCCACGCTACAGGTCAAACCAGAGGGTCAATTCCATCCTATTTGGTCCACTCTAGCCGCCGAAATTGCCGACTGGACTCGCATTGGACTCACGCAGAGTCCCCCTAGTCCGATCGTGGTGGGCATTCTGGCGGGACAAGGCACAGGCAAATCAACCCTCGTACAACGTCTCAAAAAGCTGCTCCAAACCGACTGGAATCTCACCGCCGTTTGTCTGTCCCTAGACGATTTATATCTTCCCTACCAAACCCGCCTCCGCCTCAAAGACCAAGACCCTCGTCTTATTTGGCGGGGACCACCGGGCACCCATGATATTCACCTCGGCGTCCAAACGCTCAAAAAACTTCGATCGCAGACGTTCCCCGTGCCTCTCCCTCAATTTGACAAATCAATGCATCAAGGCCAAGGCGATCGCATTCCGCCCATCAATGTCCACCAAGCTGATGTCATTTTATTTGAGGGTTGGTTTGTCGGTGTGCGCCCCGTATCACCATTCCAACTGGATACCGCCCCGCCCCCTGTGGTAAGCAGCGCCGATCGAGATTTTGCGCGGGATATGAACCTGAACTTGCACGCCTATCTGCCGCTTTGGGAACAACTCGATCGGCTAATTTTGCTCAATCCAAAGGATTATCGGCTCAGTCTGCAATGGCGCATGGAAGCTGAAGCCAAAATGCGTGCGTCTGGGAAACCGGGCATGAGTGACGCCGAAGTGGTCGAATTCGTTGAGTACTTCTGGAAAGCGCTGCATCCTGAACTCTTTATCCTCCCTCTCAGAGACGAACCCCAGTGGATCGATCGTATCATCGACATCGACGCCCACCACCAGCCCACCCAACTGTATCAACCGAAATAAAGAGTCGAAATAAAGAGTCTGTTACCCTTAGCTTAAAACGCCTGGGAGGTCTATACCCTGTCGCTCAATAACAGCCTCTAAGATTGCAACCCGTTCTCTTAGACGACCTGGCGCGTCTGTTCGACAATCTTCAAAGCTGATGGCATCTAAATCGAGAAAGGAAATAATGGCCATTTCCAGAACTGCTTCAATCGGATCACCCGTTTCTCGCATGTTCGCTTTATGACTGCCCATGAACCGATTACGAATGGTTAGGGATTTTCCGATGTAGAGAATCCCTTCACGCCGATGTCTGACGGCATAAATTTCAGCACACTTAGGGAGTTCGCAAAGGGTTTTATCCAATGTAAAACGTTCCTCAAAGGGCATTAAGGTAAGCCGATCGAGAATTTGGATTGCATCTTGTTGGAATTTGTCCTCATTCATTGGGATGGTCTTGGAATGTCTGAATAGACTCGCTGGCGAATGGATTATAGCCTACGGTAATAAGTGTTTAGGGTCCCGAAGCCCGTAAAATAATAATGACGTTTTGTGAGTACACAGTCCGTGAAAGCATTATCCCTTCTCGGTTCAACGGGTTCGATCGGGACACAAACTTTAGCTATTGTTGCGCAGTATCCGGACCAGTTTCGGGTCGTCGGGATGACCGCAGGGCGAAATATTGCCCTCTTCGCTGAGCAGATTCGTCAGTTTAGACCTGAGATTGTGGCCCTTCAGGACGAAGCGTTGTTGGCGGACTTGAAGCAAGCGATCGCAGACGTGATTCCTCAGCCGATTTTGCTAGCAGGGCAAGAGGGCATTGTAGACGTGGCCCGGTATGGGGATGCGAAGGTAGTGGTGACGGGGATTGTGGGCTGTGCGGGACTGCTGCCTACGATCGCGGCCATTGAAGCTGGCAAAGATATTGCGCTGGCAAATAAAGAAACCTTGATCGCCGGAGGCCCGGTGGTGTTGCCCTTAGTCAAAAAACACGACGTCAAATTATTTCCAGCCGATTCGGAGCACTCCGCAATTTTTCAGTGCTTGCAAGGCGTCCCGGATAAGGGCTTAAGACGGGTGATTCTGACGGCCTCTGGCGGCTCGTTCCGTGACCTGCCTGCCGCAGACTTAGCGAATGTTACCGTGGCCGACGCGCTCAAGCATCCTAACTGGGCCATGGGCCGGAAAATCACCATTGATTCCGCAACCTTGATGAACAAAGGCTTGGAAGTCATTGAAGCGCACTATCTGTTTGGCGTAGATTATGACCACATCGACATCGTGATTCATCCCCAGAGCATTATTCATTCAATGATCGAGCTGCAAGATACCTCCGTGTTGGCGCAGTTGGGCTGGGCGGACATGCGGTTGCCGTTGCTCTATGCCCTAAGCTACCCCGATCGATTGCCTACGGATTGGGAGCCGCTAGATCTGGTCAAAGCCGGAAACCTGACCTTCCGCGAACCCGATCATGTGAAGTATCCCTGCATGAACCTGGCCTACAATGCAGGACGAGCAGGCGGCTGTCTCCCGGCGGTGCTGAACGCGGCCAATGAAGAGGCAGTGGCTCTGTTCTTAGACGAGAAGATCCGGTTCTTGGAGATTCCGAAGCTGATTGAAAAGACCATCGATCGCTTTTCAGCTCAAAACATTCTCACTCCTAGCCTCAACGACATCCTTGAATCCGATCGATGGGCCAGAGCGACGACGCTAGATATCGCCGGAAAAAATGCCGTGATGGTCTAGGGCTAAGACCGCTCATATATTAAGAATTCTTAGAAGCTGAACCTGGGTTTCCTGGTTCGCAGTACAGTCGCAAAGGAATCATTCGTAGGAAACAACTTATGTACGCAGCATCCTATTTGCCCACGTTCCTCGTGCCTCTCGTGGGAATCTTGTTCCCATTGGCTAGCATGGGTCTCTTGTTCCTGTACATTGAGAAAGACGCTTAATCGATCGAAACCCGAATTAATGGTAAAAGCCGCCCCATTCATACAAATGAGGGCGGCTTTTAAAATACATCGACAAACTCAACCAAAACTGGAAATCCGATCGACCCTTAGATGGACGATCCAATTCCAGCATAAGATCCATAAAAGAAGAGTCCAACCACTACAAGAACCCCCGTTCCTGCGACTGTTGCGACCATCCACAACGGAATACGCCCATTATTCAACACAGCATCATCTCCTAAACAAAACAAAACGAAACTAGTTAAAGAAGTAGCTAGAGAACAAAATCCCTAAGGTGAAAACCATCAGAAGTCCCAAGTACAAAGACGTGCGATTCAGATCGACGCCTTGCTTATTTGGGTTTGGAGAACGATCCATAACACAACACTCCATTCAGTTAAAGGGTTTAAGACAAGGAATTTGACGGATGCTTACATCCATACTAGCGTTGGATGACTAGCGTTGGATGAACTGCATGGCCGTAATCGCGCCCATGAAAAACACCGCTGGTACGCCCAAAGTGTGAATCGCTAGCCAGCGGACCGTGAAAATAGGATAGACGATCGGTTCGTTTGTGTTGGTTGCCATTGGGAGTTAGTCCTCTTTAAAGTAGGTTGTGGATTTGCAAAAGAAGAGGTGGTTACTTCTTCATGCCAGACTTGACGTTCTCTTTGATGAACGCATCGACCTGATCCTTCGCAGTGGTCCGATCGCTGATGATCGGCGGCGCAGTGCGAGTGCTGGGGAAGTACTCGTTCGGACGAGGCGTACCAAACGCGTCATACGCCAAGCCCGTCGCCACGAACAACCAACCCGCAATGAACAGCATCGGAATCGTCACGCTATGGATGACCCAGTAGCGAATACTTGTAACAATGTCCCCAAAGGGGCGCTCGCCTGTAGTTCCAGCCATTGAGCAATCTCTCCACAAATGACAGATGAGTTTCTGATACAAATCATCATAGAACAGGACTGAAGTACTGACTAGAGCGACGTAAGGAATCGCAATGCGATCGCTCTCACCAGCGCCAGGATTTAGACCTGTAGCGATAAGTACAAATACTTAAGCCGCCGTTCCAGCCGTTCCGCGATAGCGTAAGAATGCTCCCCGCTGACCCAGAATGTAGCCATGGTTCGGATTCACAAACTCAACCTTGTAAAGATTTGCGGGGACCTCTTCAGCCTTTGCGTCTTTTTGCCAAGTTTTGCCCCCGTCGTAGCTCACGAGCAAAGTACCACTCCCGCCCACAACCCAAAGCTCGTTGTCCGTCCGGTAAGCCAAGTCCAGAAAACCCCAGCTATTAAAGGATTCGGGAGCCTGAGGTTTTTGCCAATCTTCTGCATCAGGAGAATTGGTAAATTGAATTTGTCCGCCCCGTGCCAGCATCCACAAACGATCGTCCGGCCCAAAACCCATCCCTTGAAGGCGACGAGAGCTGTTGCGGTTGAACGGTTCCCAAGCGGTCGAACCGGGCTTCCAAGTGGAGAAGAAGTTTCCCCGTGAGGAAACAGCCACGTATTGACCATCGGGCGATCGGTGCAAACTCTTGAACACCCCGAAAGCATCATTCACCAGTGCTTTCCAGTTGCGTGCGCCGTTGCTGCTCCGATAGATAGCACCCACATCCGTGACCATTTCCAAGGTCTCGGGTCCGAGGGCGATCACTTGGTTCGGGGAGCCGGGGAGCTTCTCACTCAAGGGCATCCGTTCCCAGTTGGTTCCACCATCTTTTGTATGGAGCAAAATCGCAGGTTTACCCGCGACCCAGCCTTCGTTTCCGGAGAAGCTCACGGACGTCAGCCGATAGCGCTCGGTCCCAAGGTCCAGCTTCCGGGTCGTCCAGCTATCGCCGCCATCCAACGTCTCAAACATGGACGAGTTGGTACCGACGATCCAGCCATGGTTTGGCTCTGCTTCGCTGAAGGACACGCCCAGCGGACTTTCCTCTGTTTTAAGCTGAATGATTTCCCAGGGCTGGTCGGGGATGGCCTTGAGGAAGGCCGCCTGGGCAGGCAGACTCGGGCCTGCCATCATTGTGGTCAAAATCAGCGCGATCGTTAGTGCGATCGTTGCCCCCACGGTGGACATCTGACGAATCAGCCCTATGAGCCGCGTTCCTAGTGCCTCGTCCCGTGTATCGTGTCGTATTTCCCCTCGGTTCAGCATCCAAACCATGACCTAGCCACGCTCCCAAAGTAAGCAAAAAAATTAAAGTATCTATAAGAACGATTCCAATTGGCTGAGTTCAGGCGGCTTATTCCAGGCTGTAAAGGCTCAGAAAAAACAGCACCGACAACAGCAGACTCCCAAAAATCAGAAGATTCTTCTGTCCGGGTGTCATGGTGTTGACGCCAAACCCATACTTGAGGTTTTCCTTAAACCCAGAAGCCGCCCCAGCTCGCCCAATATTATTGAAGCGAGCCTTCGGAACGCCGCAGACCGGACATCTCCAAGTGGATTGCAGCATCGTAAACTCGGTTCCAGACTCGATTTTGTTACGCTCATCGCCTTTTCTCGGCTCATAGACATAACCGCAAGCGGAACACTCATAGCAATCCATAACGGGCTGGGGAACAACCTCAGCGGCAGATTCCTCAGGGACGTGGCTGGACCCAACATTATGCGTTTCGGACTGTTCCTGACTCATAGTCAAACACCGACCATTCTTAACTTTGTAACAGAAATTATCATCGCATCTCTTGGACCCTGCCGATGGAGAATCCCACCGCTCCATAGACAAACCCATCATAAATCCATCTTCAAAACCGCTGTTTCATTGAGCGTCGCTGAATTATAATAGTGACAAATACTCGATTTTAAAAGGCGGGTCACGCGCGTGTTTGTTTTGAGCGGTTACGAGTATTTGCTGGGATTTTTGATCGTATGTAGTCTGGTGCCCGTCTTGGCGCTAACGGCCTCTAAGGTCGTGCGTCCCAGTCGGCGCGGACCCGTTCGTCGGACCACCTATGAGTCCGGGATGGAGCCAGTCGGTGGTGCTTGGATTCAGTTCAACATCCGATACTACATGTTTGCGCTAGTGTTTGTCGTCTTCGACGTGGAAACGGTGTTTCTGTATCCTTGGGCGGTGGCCTTCAGTCAACTTGGGCTTCTGGCCTTTGTAGAAGCGTTGGTCTTCATCACAATTTTGGTTATCGGACTGGTTTATGCTTGGCGCAAAGGAGCACTGGAATGGTCATGAATGCTGAAAATTCAACCGAGACGTTATCTGCGGGACTAGCCCGCCCGTCCGTGGTGATGAACCCGGTCGATCGTCCAGCGGTTACTCAAGAATTATCCGAAAATGTAGTTTTGACCACGGTGGACGATCTCTACAACTGGGCACGTCTATCGAGCCTGTGGCCGCTACTGTACGGCACGGCTTGCTGCTTTATTGAGTTTGCGGCCTTGCTCGGATCGCGCTTTGACTTCGATCGTTTTGGTCTCGTGCCTCGATCGACCCCTCGCCAAGCGGATTTAATCATCACCGCAGGTACTGTTACCATGAAAATGGCCCCGGCTCTAGTGCGGTTGTATGAGCAAATGCCCGAACCGAAATATGTCATTGCTATGGGAGCCTGCACTATCACAGGCGGCATGTTTAGCGTGGATTCGCACAGTGCAGTGCGCGGGGTGGATAAGCTGATTCCAGTGGACGTGTATCTGCCCGGTTGTCCACCGCGCCCCGAGGCGATTATTGACGCGATTATTAAGTTGCGCAAAAAGATTTCTAACGAGTCGATTCAGGAACGGGGCTACCAGCGTCAAATCCATCGTTACTACAGCACCGCCCACAATCTAAAACCCGTTGCGCCTGAAGTTACGGGTGAGTACCTCAAAGCCGCCACGCGTCAAGCGCCTCCCGCTGAGCTTCTAGAGTCGCTCGGGCTTCCCGTCGGTGAACTTGTATCAGCCAAACAGGAGGCATGAGGTTATGGAAGATGAGAAAAAAGCAGTGAAGGCCGCCATAGAAGACGCTGGATCAGTAGCAGTCATACCGGGAACGGTTTCTAAATGGTTGACTACGCAGGGATTTGAGCATGAGTTTTTAGGGCTTGATGCATCCAACATTGAGTTGATTAAGGTTGATGCAGCTCTCCTAGTTCCGTTTGCGGCGGCCCTGTATGCCTACGGGTTCAACTGTTTGCAATGTCAAGGCGGCTATGATTCAGGTCCCGGCGCAGACTTGGTCAGCTTTTACCATTTGATCAGAATCGAGGACAACTGCACCCAGACGACTGAAGTCCGATTAAAGGTGTTTTTGCCTCGATCGAATCCCAGAGTACCGTCGGTGTACTGGGTGTGGAAGGGCGCAGATTGGCAAGAGCGCGAGACGTTCGACATGTATGGGATTGTTTACGAAGGCCATCCGGGGTTGAAGCGGATTTTGATGCCGGAGGATTGGGTCGGCTATCCGTTGCGGAAAGATTATGTGTCGCCTGACTTTTATGAGTTGCAGGATGCTTATTAAGGCTTAGACTGCGTAACTTATAAATTGAGAAGCCCGCGATCGCATTGCGGGCTTTTTTGTGCGCTCTTTTTACTTTTGCAGGCTGCCTCTACAAGCCGATCGATCTCAATTGCCACATCAACTGGCACACTTGTGTAACTGGCATATAAATTGGCACAACTTGTGATCCATATCACCGATCGATCGAACCTCCAAACCCTCTCTCAGAGCTATTTCTAGACCATCAGGACAAAACCTAGAAAACCACTTTCAAAACTGCTCTACTCCCTTAGAAATACTTTAAGAGTCCTCCGTAGGTAAAGGAGTGCAATACCCGAGAGAATCCATCATGACCACTGCCACACCCACGCTCCATGTAACACCGACTGCTCAATCTACTCAATCTGCTCCTCAACACTCCGAAGTCATGGCTGTTGCGGGTGATTATTCCGCTCCTCAGACGACCGATCGCTCAACCCTCACCCAATTGCTCGAAGCCGAACTCGTCCAGGCTCTCAATATCAGCAACAATAGCCAAACCTTCGCCATAGCCGATCGTATCGCTATTGAAGTCGATCGGATTTGCGAAAAAAGCACTCGCATCCAAGCCTCTGGCGAAATCACCAACTGGCGGCTCACCCTCGCTCGCTACCGTCTCGAAAAATGCATCCATTTCTATAAACTCGGCTCCACTCGGGGACGCAACGATTTGCACAGCACCCTCAGCAGCATGGTCTACCGTCCGATCGCCCCAGCCCACCTCCATCTCAACTTCCAAGGACGCCACACCCTCATCGAAGATTTCATGCAGGGCTTCTACACCGAATCCCTCCGGGCCTTCCGCCGCGAAAACGTCCTAGCTGAAAATTACCAACCCAAAACCAAACTCCAACTTGCCGAATACATGGCCTTCAGCGAACAGTATGCCAAACGCCGCATCAATCTCCCCGGCTGCAATAGCCAGCAGCTCATCATCCTGCGTGCCCAACGCTTCGCCAACCGCCAACCCAACGAAATCGCCGTCGATATCGAAACAGCCATGGACTCGGGCCGTGACAACGAATCTGAAGCCTACGGATCCTCCGCGCCCATCCTCAAAATGATTCGCGAACAAATGGTGGCCGACAGCGGTTCTGAAACGGGAGAAGATGGACTCCGCGATCGGATCATTCACGAACTCGTGTCCTACCTCAAAGCGCAGGAACAACAAGATTGCATCGACTACCTGACCCTCAAACTCCAAGACCTCTGCGTCACCGAAATCGACGACATCTTGGGTCTCAGTTCCCGCCAGCGCGACTACCTCCAGCAGCGATTCAAGTACCACATCGAAAAATTTGCCCTGTCTCAAAACTGGAAAATCGTCCACGAGTGGCTCGACGCAGATTTGGACCACAACTTAGGAATGAAATCGCAGCTATGGGCCGAATTTCGCGCGAAGCTGACCCTCGATCAACAAGATCTCCTCGATCTCAAGCAACAAGGCCACGACGACAAACACATTGCCAAAACCCTAGGCTGGACCCTCAAACAAGTTCAAAAACGATGGGCCAAAGTATTAGAATCCGCATGGCAAGCCCGCAACCAATAACCCCTACCCAAAACCCAAATCCCCCCAAACAACCCAAATCCCCCCAAACAACCCAAATCCCCCCAAACAACCCAAATCCCCGAAATCTAAAAAAATTGCACCTCAAAACCAGCCCCCAAACGCTGGTTTTTTAATATCCAAATCCACCCAAAAAACCGATTGCCCATCCAACCCATTTACTTCAACAAGAACTCCTGAACAAACATCACCGTCGAATAAAACTCATAATCCACATTCTTCTTTTTCCCAAAGCCATGCCCTTCATCCTTCGCCATCAAGAACCATACCGGAGTTCCATTCCGCTGCACCCGTTGCACAATCTGCTCAGCCTCATTCAGCGGCACACGCGGATCATTTTTTCCATGCACCACAAACAAAGGCGACCGAATCTTGTCAGCCTGAGATAACGGCGAAATTTGGGTGAGAAAGTCTCGCATCTTCGATTCGCGCTCGTCGCCGTATTCGACCCGACGTAAATCTCGACGATAGCTCTCCGTTCGTTCGAGAAACGACACAAAATTAGAGATTCCCACCACGTCAATAGCGCCTCGAATCCGATCGCCATACCTCACTGCCACCGCTAATGACATATAGCCACCATAGCTACCACCCGTGACTAAAATGCGATCGGCATCCAGATCAGGCTGCTGCTTAATCCAATCGAGCAACGCCCCAATATCTTTGACTGAATCTTCCCGCTTGAAGCCGTTATCCAGGGTTAGAAAGGTCTTGCCATAGCCGGACGATCCGCGAACATTGGGATAGATAATCGCAATGCCTAATTCGTTTAAATAATAGTTATTTCGACCTAAGAAATATGGCTTGGCCTGCGCTTCGGGTCCGCCATGAATGTCAATAATAACCGGACGTTTGCCTCTGAACTTCCCTGTCGGTGGACGGTAGAGAAATCCTGAAATTTCGAGAGTGTCAAAACTTTTCCACTTCACCAGTTCTGCATTTGAGAAGCTATCGGTGGCAATGCCTCCGGTTTCGCTCTCGGTCCATCGGGTCAGCGCTTGGGTTTTGAGATCCACAGAGTACACATCCGCCGCTTGAGTCGCCGATAAGAACGTCAGCCCCAACTCTGGATTTTGGCCCACGACGCTAGGCCGCCAACTGATTCCTAAAATCAGCCCCGACGGCAGCGTGGGCAACTTCACTATTTTCCGCGTTGCTGTGTCGATCACTCGCAGACGATTCACTCCTGCTTCGTTGGTCACAAAGGCCAAATATTTCCCATCTTTCGAGAGTTCAATGTTCTCCACGTCCCACGGAATCTCCGCTGTCAGCACCGTTGAACGATCGGTTTTAAAATCTGTATAGGTCAGGCGTGAAAACTCTGAATCTCGATCGTTCACACTATACAAGCCCTTCCCGTCGGGACTCAGTACCGCATCTCCGTAAGCGACCTTAACACCCGTCTGCGGCGGGCTAATCTGCGTTTTTGCGCCCGTGGTCAGGTCGATCGTGACCAAATTACTCTCATTGGCAGACCGATACTCGATCGCCAGCAAGGTCCGATCGTCCGCCGACCAGTCCAGAACGCTCCAGCCGCCCCCAGTGGCCTTCGCTACCAATCGATCGCTCTTCGGATCCAGCGGATTGACCACGTAAAAATCATTATCCTGCCCCGTCCGACGGGTGGACGTGTAGGCCATACGATCGCCTTTATTCGACCAAGTGCCCCGACTATTGCGCGACTTGCCATCGGTCAACAGCGTCGCCGCACCTGTCTTTAGGTCATAGCGAAAATTTTGGCTAAACTCATTTCCGCCAATATCTTTGCTAAAAACAAAATGCTGCCCATCCTCTGGCACATAGCTCGCCCCCGAAATCCGTTCCGGATAGAAGGTCAACTGTTTCCGCATTCCTCCCGGCATCGCCACCTGATGAATCTGCGCCACATCGCCAAAGCGCGTCGAAATCAGGATTTCCCGCTTCGTCGGATGCCAGCTCTGGAGACTGGCCGATCGAAAGTTGGTGTACTGGTTGACGCGCTCCACTAAGGATAGTGAAATCGGGGGAATCCCTTCAGTGACCAGGTTCTCACGGGTTTCAAGCTGCGCCTCGGGCGTTTGGGCGATCGCAGTGTGAGGCATAGCGGCAGACATCGCAGCAGAAAGAGCCAGCGCGGTCAGAAAAAGGCGATCAAAACGCATAGGGACAGGGGAATTAGGGGGAACACTACATTAAAAATCATATCAGCGATATCCGATTCGCCTCGATTCGCCCCGATTCCCTCCTCTCGAATTAACCCTTGATCGGAGACTTTCTGCGATGAATCTATTGTTTTCTGTCAATTGTCGATGTTTTTTGCGAAGATCAGTCCTAGGAAGTTGTGATGTCACGGTCTAACTGCGCGCCTTCTACAGCACTTCATTGCTATGCTTTTATTCCCCACTACTACTTTTCAGATACCGAATTACTACCGACCTTTAATATGCAACCTGATTCCAGCATCTCGATCCATCCAGTTCAGAGCATCGGAGGATCGTCCAATGGCCAAGGATTCACAAAATCATCCTTGGCAGAAACAGCTCATGGGACGAATGGCAACGGTTACGGACAAGAGTATCGAATCCGATCGCCTTACGAAATGCTGCGATCGCCCGAGCAGGAGCACAAACTTGAAGAATTCCGCTCGACGCTCGATCGGCACCGAGGTGAACGGCAGGTCGTCATCCTTCAGGACTTCCCGGATCCGGATGCTTTGTCTTCCGCTTGGACCTACAAACTGATTGCCCAAAAATTCGACATCCTCACCGATATCGTCTACGCCGGAACCCTCAGTCATCAGGAAAACATTGCTCTCGTCAAGCTCACGGGCATTCCTCTCCAACGCTGGCCCATCCAGTCCGTCAAGACCAAAGACCTCTCAATTTACAAAGGCTGCGTCTTAATAGATAACCAAGGCAGCACCAGCCAACTGATGGGCGCAATGAAGGATGCGAAAATTCCTATCACTGTTATCATCGATCACCACAGCCTCCAAGACGATCTTAGCGCTGAATATGTGGATATTCGGACCCACACTCGGGCCACGGCAACCATTCTGACGCAGTACATCCAAGCGGGCCTGATCAAACTCGACGGCAACATCACCGAACACGTCAAATGTGCCACAGCGCTAATGCACGGACTGAGGTCTGACACTAATCGGCTGATGCAGGCTCAGGAGGAAGATTTTCTTGCGGCTGCGTATTTAAGCCGATATTGCGACGCCCAGCTCCTGAATGCGGTCTTACAGTCTTCTCGATCGCGCCCCGTCATGGATGTGATTGAACGATCGCTCAAGAACCGCATCGTCCACAACAATTTCTCCATCGCAGGCGTGGGCTACCTACGTTACGACGATCGAGACGCCATTCCCCAGGCCGCAGACTTCATCGTCACTGAAGAGAATGTTCACACGGCGGTGGTTTATGGCATTGTCCATGACGAGGATGAAGAAGTGGAGATGGTCGTCGGGTCATTGCGCACCAACAAAATCACACTCGATCCTGATGATTTCTTGAAAGAAGCTTTCGGCCAAGATTCTCAAGGGAGATTCTTTGGTGGGGGACGAGCGCAAGCGGGGGGCTTTGAGATTCCCATAGGTTTCCTCTCCGGGTTCGCCGAGAACAACGACTACGCCAAACTTAAGTGGAGCATTTACGACGCCCAAGTCAAACAAAAGCTCCTTCGTCTCGTCAATCCAGAACAAAACTATCCCAAAGGCGTGAATTAGTTTAGGAATAAGGTGATTTCTAAAAATAAGATGACCAGGGATCCCCAAATTCTAGGGACCTCTGGTCAGTTCATAGTTGGAAATTGCTATTATGCTCAGGATGTTGAGCAGTTTTGGATTGTGCCTCGCCACTTCAACACGACGGGTCCTTGCAAGCCAAATCTGCACTATATGTTGCCGCCAACCGATCGGCTTCCCAATCTGGAGCGTGTGGTAAAGCAGCAAAATTATTTGGGTATTATTTTAATAGCTAAAATCAGTGATACCTCAATTAATCCCATTGCTTGAAGACTCGGATGAAGGGGTGCGATCGTTCGCTGCCGAAGCCCTAAACAAACTCGGTTACACCCCATAAGTCGCTTTCCCGAACAGTCTTGTGGTGAAATCATTCACCTGTATTCTACGGGTAGTTTCACTTGTGTGTGAAATTAACGCGCTGCTTTCAACCAATCCGCCAACGGACGGGTTAACCAACTTATTCCTACCTTGACTTGGTGATCGAACGTTGGCATCCGCATCAGATAAATCATTCTCCGCGCCAAATGAGCCGCCGCCCCATTGAGTTGCACACCCAATCCCGCTAGCGTTGCATCATCTGAGCCTAGGGTCATCATTTCGCCGAGGTGCTGATATTGGAACGATAATAAAGGCTTGTCATTGAGAGACGCCCAAACGTTCCACCCTACATAGTCAGCTTGTTGAAACGCGGCCTGCGCGGTGGTTGGTATCGGTTGGCCGTTCACGTCCCGGCAATCAGCTAAATCACCTAAGGCATAGAGATCCTCATCGCCCTCGACTTGAAGGTAGGTATTCACGCGAATCTGACCTCGATCGTTTTTCGCCACAGCCAAATCCTGAACAACGGGGACCACTTGAGTCCCTACGGTCCATAGGACAATATCCACCGGAATTTCATCTGACTTTTGGTGATAGTTCAGCGTAATTGTGTCCGCCGTTAATGCCTCTACGCTAGTTTCGAGATCGAGCCACACCGATCGATCGCTTAAGGCTTTTGACGCTGCTTTGCGGTTAAATTCTGGTGAAAGTCTAAGGATTTTATCGCCCAACTCAACAAGTCGCACCCGACCCCGATCGCCTAGCCGTTCAGACAGATTACAGGCGAGTTCCACGCCGCTATAGCCCGCCCCGACCACTGCAACCCGAATTCGATCGCGCACCGATTCAGACTCATTTTCTAAAACCCGCAATCGATCGCTCAATCGTTGGGCATCTTCTAGCGATCGGAAAGTTAAGGCGTGCTCAGCAGATCCGGGTACGCGACCGAGCGGCGTTTCTCCTCCCATGGCGATCACAAGGCGATCGTAATGGATGAGTTCGTGATTGGATTCTGCGCCTAGTCGAACCGTCCGATCGCTTTTGTTAATCGCATCCACCGTCGCTTGCCGAAACTGAATCCCGGTGTCGGCTAACAGTTCAGCATAGGCAGGCGCGACTTCCCAGCTTTGCATTTCACCCGTGACTAGTTCATACAACAATGGTAGAAAAACAAATCGATCGCGCTGATCCACCAAGACAATCTCTGGCTGGACCGTCCACGGCAACTGACTTAGCCGCAACGCAGTGTACAGGCCACCAAAGCCACCGCCTAAAATACAAATCCGAGTCATGCCGTGTGCGCCAAACTGTTAGAAGAACTAGCTCCTATTGTAAGTCGTCTTTTCAGTGGTCGCGCTTCCTATTCGTCTTCAATTCCTGACCAACGCCATCCTCGATTCAATGGAAAATACAAAACGGGTGCCCACAGACTACTCAAAATCGCCGAACTCAAGGCAATGAGCTGGTGATGTTTCCAAATATCAATCAGCGTCCGAGTGCCTAGAAAACTAAACTGGAGCGCCATAACGGTTTCAGCGACCACCGCCATCCCAAACGTGACTAGCGCCACCGAAATAAAATCTTCCTGCAAAAACCGCTGTTTCTGAAGTTTTGAGGTCAAAAAACCCGCCAACATTAAGCTCAACACATGGGTCGGATGGTTCTCCGTCAAGGCATCTTGCAATAGCCCCATCACCAATCCGGCTGTCATTCCCGACCAGACCGATCGCTTCAGACTCCACGCCACAACCCAAATCAGCAGCCAGCTTGGGCCAATCCCGGCAAGTTCCATTCCTGGAAAGCGCGTCGGTAACAGCAATAGACACGCTAGGACAGAAAGTACGGTCATCCCATAACCAATAGCCCCTCTCAACGACGGGTTGCGATCGACAAACTGAATGAACTGAGTCAACGCTGCAAAGGGCATCATGGCTGACCCGGTGGCGTTCCAGATTCAGGCGTGGCCTGTGGGTTCACATCCGGCTTGATGTCTTCGATGATCGGCTGGATATTAGGCAAAACAGAGGCCCACTCTAAGGATGCGATCGGAGCAGTAAGCTGAATCACGGCCTCGGGTGCTGGACTTTTGGTCATGTCCACCGATTCCACTCGCCCGACCGGAAGCCCCGCCGGGAATTTCTTACTAAACGACGAGGTGACAACGGCATCGCCTTTTCGCACGTCTACATTTTTATCAAAAAATGCCATAATCACTTGACTTCCAGCATTTTCACCGCTTTGGCCCTTAATAAAGCCCGTCGCCCGAGTTCGACTAACAGTAACGCCAACTTGGTTAAAAGCGTCGCTGAGGAGAACCACCAAGCTGCCATGTTCCGAGACCTTACTGACCCGGCCAATCACCCCGCCCGGACCCATCACAACACTGTTGACTTCAACACCGTCAACCTTGCCGCGTCCGAGCATCAAGTGAGACCACCAATGATCCGCACTTCGACCGATAACGGGCGCTGGAATCACTTTCGTAGTTTGAGTTTGATTAAACCCCATCAACTCTTCAAGATGCTGATTTCGACTTTGCAATTCTATTAAACGCTGTTGAAGCTCAATGGTTTGAGCGTTCTCAATTTGTTGTTGCTTCAGAGGATTTCCCTGAAACGGGCGACTCATCAATTGATAGGTCTCTAGAAGAAAAACCCCTTGAGTCTGATGGACATAAACGGCAACCCCGAGTGTCGCTCCGATTACTAGGGCGCGCGTGCCATTGCGCTCCCACCAGCGGCGTACTGTAAACATACCGAATATCGTCTGAATAAGTTGGGTCTAATCATTTGAGTCCCACGACCTAAGTCTAATGACTCAAGTCAGTGACGCGATGTTTCACCTTCCACCGGTCCATCTCAGTCATCAGGACAATAAGGTCATTCCATCAGCGAAGTGTTAGTTCATGCCCTAGCGAATACTAGGCACTAACGAGGAGGGCGGCTACTGAAAACGCGTTCTAACTCCTTGAAATTTTCGAGGACGCGTCCGGTGCCTAAAACGACGCAGCTTAAGGGATCGGCTGCAACGTGAACAACAATGCCCGTCTCGTGGCTGATCAACGTATCAAGACCCCGCAACAACGCCCCGCCGCCTGCCAACATAATACCCCGATCGATAATATCGGAGGCTAATTCCGGCGGTGTCCGTTCTAGAGTGCGCTTGACCGCATCGATGATGACTGCTAAAGGTTCAGCCATGCTTTCGCGGATTTCGGGGGATTTGATGGTGACAGTCTGAGGGAGACCCGATAAAAGGTGCAAGCCTCTGACTTCCATCGTGTCTTCGTCCATTTCCCGGTTTGGGTAGGCCGACCCGATCGCAATCTTGATTTCTTCAGACGTCCGTTCACCGATCACTAAGTTATGAATTTTCTTCATGTACTGCACGATCGCTTCACTCAGTTCATCCCCAGCTACCCGGACTGATTCACTCAGAACCGTTCCCTGCAAGCTCAAGACCGCAACCTCAGTGGTTCCGCCACCAATGTCGATGATCATGTTGCCTGTGGGTTCTTGGACCGGAAGCCCTGCCCCGATCGCCGCTGCCACGGGTTCGTCAATCAAATACACTTCCCGAGCACCCGCCTGAGTCGCCGCATCCATAACCGCACGACGCTCGACGCCCGTCACTCCGCTAGGAATTCCAATGATGACGCGCGGAGAGACCAACTGCTTCCCTTGGTTTACCCGATTAATAAAATGCTTAAGCATTAATTCAGCGGTATCAAAATCTGCAATCACGCCATCTCGAAGCGGGCGCAGCGCAACGATGTTTCCGGGGGTCCGGCCTAACATGCGCTTTGCATCCTCTCCGACAGCTAAAGCGACACGCTCCGTCTGGTCCATGGCGACGACCGATGGCTCCTGAAGGACAATTCCTTTGCCCGAAACATAGACCAACGTGTTCGCGGTCCCTAAATCGATGCCCATATCATGGGAAAAATTGAAGCGATTAAAAAAGCCCACTGCACTAGCCTCTGTAACTTAAAACCGAGAAAACAATCAATCCAGACAATGACATAGAATCATAATCATGAACCCATATCGTAACCAATCAATGCCGGATTTTATTACGTTTTGATCCATGCGTCTAGCAATCTTAAATACTGCACAAGATTTCCACAAAATTTAAATATTTTCTCTGCAAGCCAATTTAGAGGTCAAGCTAATCCTTCTTAATTTTAAAATTCCTCCCAGAAGTTTGCACTGAGGCGCTATCCTAGGGCATCTGTTATTCATGCAAATAGGTTTTTGCTCATGAGTTTAAATGTCGTGACCTTAGTCGGTCGAGTTGGCGGGGATCCAGATGTGCGTCGCTTCGACTCCGGGAGCATTAAGTGCAGTCTGACCCTAGCGGTGAACCGTCGCAGTAAAAATAATGAGCAGCCTGACTGGTTCAAGATTGAGATTTGGGGTAAGCCCGCAGAGGTGGCGGAGAAGTGGGTTAATAAGGGTTCGCTGATTGGAGTGAAGGGTTCGCTGAAGTTCGAGACTTGGGTCGATCGCAATACGGGCGTGAACCGATCGGCTCCGGTGATCGTGGTCGATCAGCTTAACCTTTTAGGTTCAAAACGCGATAACGAAGTCCCGACCAGTAATTCTGGATATTCGGACGATTTCTAGCAGATGACTTTTAAATTAAGTCTAGATTAGGTTTGATTTCAATTGATTTCTAGCAGTAGCAAATAGGCCCTAAAGAGGCCGTGAGGGTGGGATATGGGCGACCAAGCAAAAATGAAAGTGGCCATTGTTGGAGCGTCAGGCTATGGAGGCATCCAGTTGGTTCGCTTGTTGCAGGATCATCCCAACCTAGAACTCACCTACATTGCTGGGGATAGCACGGTGGGTCAGGAATTTGGGTCGCTCTACCCCTATATTGCTCATGCCGTAACCCATACCGTGGAGTCGGTGGATGTAGATCAAATTGCCTCGCGTGCCCAGATTGTCTTCCTATCGCTGCCGAATGGGATTGCGTGCGACCTAGCTCCGCAGCTCCTCGCCAAAGGCTGTAAGGTGCTGGATCTCTCTGCCGACTATCGGTTTACGGATCTTGATACCTACAAAACTTGGTATAACACCGATCGCACCGACGACGAGACCAACCAACAAGCCGTCTACGGTCTCCCTGAGCTGTTCCGCGATCGTATCTCCAAGGCGTCTCTCATCGGGTGTCCGGGCTGCTACCCGACCGCCAGCTTGCTTGCTCTTGCCCCACTCTACAAGCAGGGACTCATCGTGCCCGAGACGGCCATTATTGATGCGAAGTCCGGAACCTCTGGCGGCGGTCGTCATGGAAAGGTCGGAATGCTGTTGGCAGAGGCTGATAATGCGATCGCACCTTACGGGGTCACGCGTCATCGTCACACGCCGGAGATTGAACAAATTTGCAGTGGACTCGCGGGCCGAGAGGTGCTAGTCCAATTCACGCCGCATCTAGTACCAATGGTGCGAGGAATTTTGTCCACGATCTATGCGACGCTTCGCGATCCTGGACTGGTGCGGGAAGATTTGATCACCATTTATGAGGCGTTCTACCGCAAATCTCCCTGGCTCAAAATTCTTCCCGCCGGAACGTACCCACAGACCAAATGGGCGCTCGGAACAAACCTGTGTTACCTCAGTATTGAAGTCGATCCAAGGACCGATCGCGTAATTGTGATGTCGGTGATTGACAATTTGATCAAAGGTCAAGCGGGACAGGCTATTCAATGTTTAAACCTGATGATGGGCTGGGATGAGACGCTAGGATTGCCTAAGCTCGCGTTCTACCCATAAATTTTCTAAAAAATAGACCCTCATAATCCCTTTCCTAGGGAGACATTGTTTCGTTTAGCATCGGACCGGAATCCGTTATTCGGACCCAAGGGCTTAATCAAACAGCGATGGGGAATAAAAAGGTCTAGATCTTGGCGAACAATTTCAACATTAATCTGTTGGCTGATAAAAGCGATAACTTCTTCGTGTGGACCGGTCGGTTCTAAATTAAATAATTTTCCATCAATCAACCCATAGCGATCGTCATCCCCGTAACGCACTAGGAATTCATCAAAGCTCATATATTGCGGCTGAACCAATGTAACCATAAAGAAGCAATTGTTAGGGTAAATTGGGTTGATGTCCGCTAATGTAGCAAAGATGAAAACCGATCGTTTCTTGTAAATTTTCTTGTAAATAGTGTTTCCACGGCCCAGAGATTCAGCAAAGATTTAGCAAACGCTCAGTGAAGGGGTATCATATCAACTGTCCTAATAAGGGTTCCAACAAGGGCTTCCTATACGTATGGCAAGGCAACGCTGGCTCCTCGGTCTAATCCTTTCGCTCACCGCAGCTTCCATCTTTTTATTGGCAAATCCATTGCTTAGGGGGGTAAGTCCGCTGAGATTAGGTCTTGATTTACAAGGCGGATCTCAGATTACGCTGCAAGTCAAACCTTCTGACACCATCAAGAATTTAGCCTCACCCGAAGGCCAAAAAGCCGTTGAAGACGTGGAGCGAGTCATTTCCGATCGGGTCAACCGTTTGGGCGTTTCGGAACCCTTAGTGCAGCGGGTCGGGTCAGACAAGGTGCTTGTTCAGCTTGCGGGAATCAGAGATCCTTACGAAGCTGAAAGCATTTTAGGACGAGCCGCACAGCTTGAATTTAGGGAACAAATTGCGGGGACTGAGGACAAGTTTACCGCTGCTTTTACGCCCTATCGTCCTCTTCTTGAACAGGAAGAGGCGCTCAGAAAACAAATTCGGACCTTGAAGAAACCTGAAGACCGCGTGGCCTTAGCGGCCCTGAGTGCGACCCTGAAAAAAACGAGTCAAGAAAATCTCGCCGTCTTTTTTAAGAAGACGGGGATTGATGGCCGCAACCTGAAAGAGGCAAGCGGTGAACCGATATCGAGCACCAGCGATCGATGGAATGTGGCGATTCGCTTTGACCAAGACGGCGGTACCAAATTTGCGGAAATGACCAAACGGCTGGCCGGAACCGGGCGGAGCATCGGCGTCTTCTTAGATGAGACGTTGATTAGTTCGCCGACTGTGGGCGTTGAATTTGCTCAGAATGGGATTGCGGGCGGCGGGGCTGTGATTACCGGGAACTTCACAGCAGAAACCTCGAATGAATTGGCGATTCAGTTCAAGAGTGGATCGCTTCCGGTACCAATCGAGATTGCCGAAAACCGGATTGTCGGAGCCAGCTTGGGCCAGGATAGCGTTCGTCGGAGCGTAGTGGCGGCAATAGGCGGGATTATGCTCGTCTTCATCTTTATGATTTTGTACTACCGACTGCCCGGAGCGATCGCGTCAGTGGCGCTCATCATTTACTCATTGCTGAATTTGGCGTCCTTTGTATTGCTGCCGGGATTTGTATTGACATTGCCGGGGATTGCTGGATTCATTCTCAGTATTGGGATGGCCGTGGATGCAAATGTGTTGATTTTTGAACGGACCCGCGAAGAAATCAAGGCGGGAAAAACCCTGTATCAATCGGTGAAAGCTGGGTTTGAACGAGCGTTTTCGAGCATTTTCGACAGCAACGTGACGACGCTGATTTCCTGCGGCGCACTGTACTGGCTCGGAACAGGCTTAGTGCGAGGGTTTGCGGTGACCTTGGCCTTGGGCGTCATGATTAGTATGTTTACGGCCATTACCTGTAGTCGGACGCTACTGTTTTATGTGCTAAACGTCCCGGCACTGCGAAAACCTGAATACTTCTGCCCCAATCCACCCAAAGCGATCGTCAAATCTTCGGAGGCTGCGTAAGTATCTATGAGACTTCAAATTATCAAGCAACGAGGCATCTGGTGGTCGATTTCGATCGCAATTTTGCTCGCAGGAGCGATCGCTATGGTGATCTCTTGGAAAACAATTGGATCGCCCTTGCGGCCCAGTTTAGATTTTATCGGGGGGACGCGTCTAGAACTGCCGCTCTCTTGCCCCGATCCTAAAAATTGCAATGCCAAAGCGCTCAATCTCGAAGCGGTTCGGGGTGTTTTGGACAGTCAGGGCTTGGGCGGCAGCAGCATCCAAATTATCGAAGGTCAGAGCGACAACCCTCCCGCACTGTCGATTCGGAGTACGACGCTAGATGCCGCTCAGCGGGACACCCTTCAGAAAGCCCTCAGTGAAAAGGTGGGTGCCTTCGATCTGAGCCGTGCCAGTAGCGAAACCGTCGGACCGACGCTAGGTAAACAGCTCTTCCAATCGGCGGTGTTGTCGCTGTTGGTCTCGTTTGCCGGGATTGGGCTGTACCTGTCGTTCAGGTTTCGATCGGACTACGCATTTTTTGCGATCGTGGCTCTGCTCCACGATGTGTTGATTACCGTAGGCATTTTCGCGATGCTTGGATTGGCCATTGGGGTGGAAGTCGATAGCTTATTTGTCGTAGCTTTGCTGACGATCGTTGGTTTCTCGGTCAACGATACGGTGGTGATCTACGATCGGGTGCGTGAAGTGTTAGCACAAGAGCCGACGCGGAACATTGATGATGTGGTGGATGATGCGGTCAATCAGACCTTAGGTCGATCGATTAACACCACGATGACAACGCTGTTGACATTGACCTCTATCTTCCTATTTGGCGGTGAAACGCTAAAGTATTTTGCCTTGGCACTCATCATTGGCTTTGCAATGGGGGCCTATTCAAGTATCTTTATCGCCAGTACGCTGTTGGCTTGGTGGCGGAAGCGCAACGTCGATGGGTCTGACGGATCGTCTGATTCGGATGAATCTACACTCATGAGTCCACTGTTGTAGGAGTAGAAAGCTAGATGTTTCGTTTCCCGTTCCGCGCTGTAAACAACTATCGGCCTGGAAACCGGAATTCCCGGTCCAAGGGCTACCCCTCCAGCTATGGTCGATCGGCGAAGAAAAAATCGATTCCCTTGCTTTGGATTTTGGCCCTGATTCCAGCCACGTTGGTCGGGCTAGAAGTTCTGCTGCGAGTGGGCGTAAGAATGACGGGAAAAGATGCTGATCTCAGTGGCTTTGGCGGGGAGGCTTCTCGAATCAGCGCTTATCGAATGCGACCGATGACCTACGATGGTCATGGAATCGCCGGGTTGACGCCTGGAACGCTTCAGGTCCGATCGTCCGGGTTGACAGGCTACGAGCTGGTGCCGAATCAATCTGTCAAGACGCCATCTACCACGGGCCAGACCGAACTCTTTCATATTAATGATCAGGGCTTACGGGCCGTCGAACCTGTGGCTATTCAGAAGTCAGCCGGAGAAGTGCGGGTATTGCTATTGGGCAGTTCCACTGCCTTCGGCACCTTGAGCAGCGCCAACGAAGGGACAATAGCGCGATCGCTGGAAATGCAGCTCAATCAGCAGGTTCAAGACCAAAAGAACAACGCCAAACAGTTCCGCCCCGATGTGTTGCCATACTTTGCCGATGAGATGGAGAAGGCGTTGAAGCTTCCGCCTAAAATCCGACCCGGCCAGTATCGAGTAATTAATGCAGCGGTACCCGGATATCTTACTAGCAATGCCTTGAGCCAGCTTTCGAGCCAGCTTCTAGATTATCAACCCGATGTTGTGGTCCTCATCGATGGCTATAGCGATCTGCTGGTCAAGAGCGATCGACAGGTGGCGACCCTAGGTGTCATTGACCAAGCGCTAACCAATGCCACGGGCTATTTCTCTAGCAGCGTGAGTCAGGGTCTGGCAGACCTTTGGAATCAGATTTATCTAGTCAAAGTTACGAATGCTTGGGTGATATCACCGAATCCTAGAAGTGAGCTGCTGGCCGATGTGTCTAGTCCGCTTTCGAGTTCTCAAGGGACGCTAGTCGATCGTTTAAGTGAAGACTCTGCCGAAGTAGAAAAACGAGTCGATCGTCGTACCCGCGCCCTAGCCAAAATGCTCCAACTCACCCGTTCGCGTAAAATTCCGCTGCTAGTGGGGCTGACGCCTGAACTCAGCCAACGCAAGTCACTGACGCCGAACGAGAAGAAGCTTCTTGATAGTCTAGGTGATCGCTATCCAAAACTGATTCAGGCCCAATATACCCAACTGCTCGACGCGCAGAAAAAGCTCCCCGGATTGACTCCTGTATCGCTGCAAGATGCGGTCATGACCTTGACCAGTAAGGACCAGCAGGCATTTGTCGATGCGGTCCATTTGACGGACAATGCCAATGTGGCGATCGCAAAAAGTTTGATCACTGCTATTGCGCCGACTCTCTACGTCGAACCCAAACCTTACCGCGCTGAGTAGTTCTCTATCACCGAGTTAGACCGATGACGCCTACGACTCTCATAAACCCAATCCCGAAGCGGGGCGATGTTGTCTTGGCGCTGTTCCCTAATGCAGATTTGCGATCGGCAAAGCCTCGTTTGGCCGTCGTAGTGCAGATTAATGAGTTGGATGCGGGACTGCCGCAAATCGTTGTAGCGATGATTACCAGTCAGCTTGCTCGGGCGGGGCATCCGAGTCGAGTGATGTTGCGGTTAGAGTCTGACGAGGGTCGCACGTCGGGGTTGCAGTGTGATTCGGTGGTCATGACCGATAACCTCGCCACGATCAAAATCGCAGTGGTATCTCGGGTTATTGGCACGGTGCCCATGGAGACGATCGATCGATCGTTGCGGTATACGTTGGGGTTGTGATGACTTAGAAACGAAGATTTAATCCTATCCATAATTTGCTTGGCGGTTGAAACCGCAGCTACACAGACACAACCCGCCATTGCGGGTTAAAACCGATCATAGTCGGTGATGGTGGACTTTGTTTGTGTAGCTGCGTTCGCGAAGCGTCCCCGAATGGAGATATGCAATCGCCGGGTCCATCACTGGGTCTTTAATGAGCTAGGCTTTGATTTTCATGGCTTTTGCTAGTTCCGCCGCAACCAAGGGGCGGGAAAACTCCGGAGGTGGCAGTTCACCGTTACGCAACATATCGCGGACTTTAGTTCCTGATAAATGGACGCGCTGCTCCGGAGTGCTAGGACTCGTTTTGATCGTCGCCATGGTGTTGGTAACTTTGCAATAGAAGGCATGTTCAAACTTCATGGGTGTGATTCCAATCAAAGTCGGATCAAACTCATCAAAAATATGCTGCGCGTCAAAGGTTCCGTAGTAATCTCCCACACCCGCATGATCGCGTCCAACAATGAAATGCGTACAGCCGTAGTTTTTGCGAATCAATGCGTGGAAGATGGCTTCACGCGGGCCTGCATAGCGCATAGCAGAGGGGTTAATGCCCAAAATAACCCGGTCCTTAGGATAATAGTTATCGAGCAAAATCTCATAGCAGCGCATCCGGATTTCAGCCGAGATATCGTCGTCCTTGGTGACGCCGACGAGGGGATGCAGAAAGAGACCATCGACGGTTTCCATAGCACATTTTTGGATGTACTCATGGGCGCGGTGGACGGGGTTGCGAGTTTGGAAGCCGACGATCGTTTTCCACCCTTTTTCTTTGAAGGCAAGGCGAGAGGCGGCGGGGTCGATTTGGTAGGTCGGGAAGAGCGGATGGGGTTCGCGATCGAAGATCCAAATGGGACCCGCAAGGTTGATATTCCCTTGCTTATAGACCACCGCAACCCCAGGATGCTTCTCATCGTCAGTGCGGTAAACGTTGACAGCTTCTTTTTTCTTGTCGTAGGTATACTTCTCCGTGAGATGAAGAACCCCAATGGTGCGACCGGATGGGTCATTGAGACGCAGATACTGACCAGGTTGCAACGGTTCTGCAATGGATTTGTCTACGGATAAGGTGATGGGAATAGACCAAGGAACGCCGCTGGTGAGATGCATGTCCACGACAACGCTATTGTAATCGGCTTGGTTCATGAATCCGGTTAGCGGACTGAAGCCCCCAATGGCGATCATTTGAAGGTCGGAGAGGGCGCGATCGTCGAGTCCGATAGCAGGCTGCCCATCCGATTTGGTAAGCAAGTCAGCTTTTTGGTCATTGCTGGCGATGCGGCTGATAAGTTCGCCACCATGAGGTGCGATGCCGTCGGGACGCTGATATTTTGCCATGGGTTGCGATTCTGGGGTGCAGGAAATGAATACGGGTTTCAGCTCCTAATCCTATCAGAAGCCGTGTTCTCAGTTGGACATTCAGAGATGGGTCAGGTTTACCCAAGACAGCCCAAGCAACGATCGTAGAGGAGACTGCTCCGAAAGCCGCTCCAGTATTCGTCATCAAGGCAATGTGGGCAATCAACCCCGGATTGACTTCGCTATTGAGCGATCGTTTACCTGATTCCGATCGATGGATTAGGGAATAACTGCCGGAACGCCGCTTGCCGATCGCGCTTTGATTCATGGGCCACATTCCAAAGGGTTTCGTAAAAGAAGAACGAGACCCCAGACAATCCAGCTTGCCGAACCGCTTGCACTTGGCGTTGGATTCGATCGAAGGGAACTTTCTTCCCTCGCAAGCCTGACAGAACGCCGATTGAAACGGGGATTTGGCGGGCGGCAGCTTGGACTTCAGGCCGACGAAGGTGAGACTGAAAGCTGTCTAAACTCGACACGTAGACTTGAATAATCAGCTCATCCAACAATCCTTTCTGTTGCCAAGTGCGCCAATCCTGAAGCGAACTCTGGTACGCAAAATCGTACGGGTTGGGGGACAAGGAAAAGATTACCTTGGGCTTTTGGGCCTTGATGGCTCGGACTAGACGCGTGGTGAAGTCGGTGATTTTATCCGCACGCCACCGAATCCATTCGGGATTTTCGGGGTTTGAAGGCGGGACGTTACCCGCGTGTTCTTGACGGTAAAGGGCGATTGTGGTGTCGTCGTAGCCGAAGGTATTGGGCAGTCCAAAGTGATCGTCAAACTGGATTCCATCAATGTCGTAGCCCGCCACCGTTTCCATGACCAGATCCGTGATGAAGTCTTGAACCTCAGGCAAAAATGGATTGAGCCACACGCGGGGTTCGCCGCCTTCAAGCCAGACGGTCTCGCCGCTGCGAGTATTCGTCAGCCAGTCGGGGTGGTTGAGCGCCAAGTCCGAGGTTTCCGGAGCCATGAACCCAAATTCAAACCATGGAATCACCAAAAGTTTTTTGGCATGGGCCTGGGGAATGAGTCCGGCCAGCATGTCGCGATCGAGTCCCGGTGCTTGCCTAAACCCAGTGGCACGCTGAGCGACCACGCTTGGATAAAAGGTGTAGCCAAAGTTCCAGACCACCGGATACAGCGTGTTAAAGTTCAGGTCAGCGAGGGTATCGATCGCCGCTTTAAGGGGAGCTGCTTTGAAAAGCACGTCGCTATCAATGTTCGTTAGCCACACACCGCGTCGTTCGGGTGCAGCTAATTTTGGCTGATTACTGGGCCGATTATTAGGCCGATCGATCGTCGTAGGAACAACCGTGGGGGGAGCGCTCGCTTGTCTCGGTAAAGCATTGCGCGTTGAGGGCGCGATCGGGGGAGTTTGCGCTAGCAGTCTCGGCTGTCCCAATAGCAGCACGCTGAGTAACCCAGTAAGCAGGCCAGTGAAGAACCTAATCATCAGTCTCAATTTCGATCGACGCATACATCCCTAACCCAAAAACTTATTTACTAGCGACTAACTTTCAGCCTTCTAGTATTCCTTTTTTCTCCCTGCGATCGACCGTTTCGGGATAGTTTTGACCCTGTGGCATTGCGCTTGCGAAATGTAACGGAACAATGAGACGATACGCAAATGTAAAACAACTCATGAAGTAAAGCTGTTCACTGCGTTCGTTTTATCACATTATTTTTTAGGGAGATTTGAGCTGTGGCTAAGAAGACGATCGAAAATTTGACGGCTGCCGATTTGCAAGGCAAGCGCGTATTTGTGCGATGTGACTTTAACGTTCCTGTGGACGAAAAACGGGCCATCACCGACGATACCCGCATTCGGGCTGCCTTGCCCACGATTCAAAGCCTCACGTCCAAGGGCGCAAAGGTGATTTTGGCTAGCCACTTCGGTCGTCCCAAGGGCGTAGATGAGAAACTTCGTCTTGACCCGATCGCCAAGCGACTCTCCGAACTCCTCGGCAAAACGGTGGTGAAGACCCAGGACTGCATTGGGGGCGATGTAGCGGAAAAAGTCAGCGCAATGGCCAATGGCGATGTATTGCTGTTGGAAAATGTGCGGTTCTACCCCGAAGAAGAAAAGAATGATCCTGAATTTGCGAAAAAACTCGCGTCAGTCGCGGATCTGTACGTCAACGATGCATTTGGAACGGCTCACCGCGCCCATGCATCCACCGAAGGCGTGACGAAATATTTGTCTCCTAGCGTCGCGGGTTTGCTTGTTGAGAAGGAGCTGAAGTTCCTCCAAGAAGCGATCGAAAATCCAAAGCGTCCGTTGGCGGCGATCGTCGGTGGATCGAAGGTCTCTAGTAAAATAGGCGTAATTGAGACGCTGCTCGACAAAGTGGACAAAATTTTCATCGGCGGCGGCATGGTCTTCACATTCTACAAAGCGCGTGGATTGTCCGTCGGTAGCTCGTTGGTAGAGGAAGACAAGCTGGAACTAGCTCGTACGCTTGAAGCAAAAGCTCAAGCAAAAGGGGTTCAGTTCTTATTGCCTACGGACGTTGTGATTGCCGACAAGTTCTCGGCTGAAGCCAATACCCAAATCGTCTCGGCAGATGCAATTCCGGACGGTTGGATGGGGCTAGATATCGGGCCTGATTCTATCAAGACCTTCCAAGCTGCCCTAGCGGACGTGAAGTCAGTGATTTGGAATGGTCCAATGGGTGTGTTTGAAATCGATAAGTTTGCTAAAGGCACCGAAGCGATCGCCCATACCTTAGCTGAACTGACGCCCAAGGGTTGTACGACCATCATCGGTGGCGGTGATTCGGTGGCGGCGGTAGAAAAAGTTGGGTTGGCTAGCCAAATGAGCCATATCTCAACGGGCGGGGGTGCGAGCCTTGAATTGCTTGAAGGTAAGGTGTTACCTGGAATTGCGGCTTTAGACGAAGCGTAGGTCTTCGATAACGGATTGAAAAGAGGTGCGATCGAATCATTCCGATCGCACCTCTTTTTAGTGACGTCTTAGCTAAGCCATCCTGATTAGAATGAAGTTAATCCCAAGTCACCCCATTAAGAAGTTCTCCTGACCTATGGCATACAGTAAATTCACGCTTAGTAAAGCCGCCCAAGACTTAGAGCCTTGTATAGTAGCAGGGCAGAAATTTTTGCAACAGGCATCTCCCGTTACTCCCACTCCGCTCCTAGTTCAGACCCTGGAAGAAAATATTCCTTGGGCGATCGCAGTAGGCAGCGAGAAGGCTCGATCGGAAGGGATTGTCACTCCAATTTCGCTCGAAGTGAAGCGTTAGCTCGAAGGCTAAATTAGCGTATTCTCCGGCGAGGAATTCAATGTGGATATCGATCGGGGATTGAATGGTTACGTTGACTTTTTAATTGGTCAAACAGATTCTCAGCTCTACTTAGAAGCCCCGATCGTGGTGCTGGTGGAAGCGAAGAAAGAAGATTTGTAGTCAGGGTTAGGGCAATGTGTCGCAGAAATGGTGGCGGCCCAACAGTTTAATCTGGAGAGTAAAGCATCCGTGACAACCGTTTACGGAACGGTGACGAGTGGGACGGTTTGGATTTTCTTGAAGTTGGATGAGAAAACGGTCACGATCGATCTGACTGAGTATTCGGTTAATCCGATCGAAAAACTGCTGGGATTTCTCGTCTGGATGGTGGGGAAACGACAAGCCGGATAGGGATTAAAAATCTTCTAATTGTTCGATTTTCAACCAAACATTGGGAGTAGGGACTTTGCCAAATTTGATGAAAGCGTAATCACCTTTAATGTCCATTACTTCGCCGGGACTCTCAAAAATATAAGACGGAAACCTCGAATCGCTTGCCATTGCTTCTAAGCTATTTTCTAGCTTCTCACGGACTACTTTTACCATGCCGCCTTTTTTGATCCCCATAACTCATTACTCCTTGCAATGCTTCATTAACGTTGAATCAATACTTAATTAATGTCAGATACTATTAATTTATCGTTTAGGTAATATCTAGTCAATAGAGCCTCATCATGCGAATTAAAGATTTCGATCGCATCCATCTAAAGACCATCTGCGACTAAAGACGATGTGCGATCGAAATCGATGGATTCTCAGAATTCAATCTCGATCGTTAAGATCGGATGTCATCCTGATTCAAAACTTGGAGGATTCAGAACTCTAGACGAGAGCCGATCGGCTATCCTAGCTTCCCGTCGTTTGGGCAGCAAGCTGTTCCTTGAGTTGTTCAAGTACAGAGGCCCACCGAGGATCCGGCTGGAACGCATCGGAAGGCTCGTTGATCTTGGCCGCACGGTTGGCATTATTGTTGTTGCCGCTGCCTTTATTGCCGCCGCCTTTATTGCCGCCGCCTTTATTGCCGCCGCCGTTTCCTTTGTTAACAGCTTTTTCGCGCTTATTAATTGCTGCGGCTGCACCTGTACTAGGTTTGGGAACTGCAACAACAGCCCCTTCTTCGCCCTCGCCTTCACCCTTCTCCTTAGTGCGAGGCAGCGCCTTCTCGATTTTCAACGTTGTTTCCTTTACGGTAACGCCATTGAATTTTTCGATGAACTGATCGGCTTCCTCGTCCGTATTGACTGTCACAAACCCAAAACCCCGGCATTTGCCCGTTTTGCGATCGGTTATTAGTTTTGCCGAAAACAAAACTTCTCCGCCCTCTGGGTTAAAAACCGCTTCTAAATCTTCCCGAGTGACATCTTCGGGTAAGTTACCAATATATAAACGAATGGACATAGAGAGAATCCTCCAAACTCTAGATGGTGGAAAACTGATTCCAATGAATCGTGAATCAAGTTATCGCAACGCGAACGCCACTCAATAAAATACCACGCTCCTTTGACGCAGAGATAGATTCCAATAAAAAACCAGCTCCCGATTACAAAGAACTGGCCAAGCTTGCTGTGTTGGGAGGAGGAAAATCTGGCATTAGAATTGCTTCAAATTACTGCGAGTCGTGAGACTCAACTTTATACACAGTCTTAATGGCAACAAAATTAATGCAAATCGCTCTCCACATAAACAAATGTAACATGTTGATTGCGAGTTCGCAAATAATATGCTGCAATCTGCACGAGGCCATTCATGCTGAGTTCTCACACTAGAATTGTGACAAGATTGCCATAAATTTGTTCTTCAGGCGCAAAAGATCATTACACTAGAAAAAGACATAAAGCAGTCAAAACTGCGCTTGCAAACGGTTAGGCGGATAACTTCATGGCACTCTTCACAATTGGCAGTAAGCTTTATCGCGATCTCGAAACCCATGGTTCATTAGGGGTGTATGTCCCGTTAGAAGGGGGGTTTGAGGGGCGCTACCGTCGCCGTTTACGATCGCGCGGTTACGTATCGCTGATGCTCTCAGCGCGCGGGCTGGGCGATATAGCCATGACGCTTTCGGGTATTCATGGCGTTAGGCCACCGCACCTGGGAAAGAAAAGTGCTACTGCCGACCCTGCCGTGGGCGAACGAATTTTTGTGCCGCCTGTTATTGAAACTCATCTCACCAACCTTCCGCTCAACTGTAAGGGGCTACTGCTATGGATTGTGGAGGGGTATGTATTGTCGGGGACGGAGCTGGAATACTTAGCGAATCTCCCAAAACTAGATTCTCGCGTAAAGGTCGTGGTTGAAATGGGCGGCGATCGCGTATTTCGGTGGTTGCCCTTGCGCACAGAACTAGCGGCACAGGTCACTTAAAATAGCTGTCGGGACTCATGTAAGTTATTCCGACAGCGCTTTTATGATGTGAATTGAACATTACGACAGCGTTAGAAACTTCTCTAGGGCTGTCGTAATATCTTTAGGCCATCGACGGACGGTTTTGACCCAAACAATGTCTTTGTATCGGACATCAAGATCCAACACAGAAACCCAGTTGCTTTCAGCCTCGTCCCGTTTACCTTGCCCCCAGAGAGCGGCGGTGTAGGCGGCTCGTACGTCTGCGAACCGAGGGTATTTGCGAATGATATTGCGCATCTCACGGACGGCTTCGTCTATTGTTCCCAACTGATAGAGCGCCAAGGCCGTATTGGCTCGGGCGATAGCGAAATCTGGAGCTAAGAGCGACGCTTTGCGGTAGTCCGTCAATGCCTCACTCCAACGACGAAGACCGCCTTTTGCGTTGCCGCGATTGTTGTAGGCAGCCGCATCTTTAGGATCGAGGTCGAGCACATGGTCATAGTCTACGATCGCCTCTTCATAGCGGTCTAGTCCTTCATAGGCTGCGCCGCGATTGAGGTAGGGATCGGGAGAATCGGGAGACAGGACAATAGCTCGGTTGAAATCTTCAATGGCCAGTTCGAGCTTGCCTTGGCTCACCCGAGAGTTGCCGCGATTGCTTAAGATGGCCGGATTGTCGGGCAATCGTTTTAAAAGGTCCGTCCAAGCGACCTCCGCAAGATCAAACTGGCCTTGATTTGTTGCCCCAAAGGCCGTATTTCGAAGCTCCCCAATTTCCTTAAGGACGCTATCTTCTAGAACAGCAACAGCAGCGGCGGCGGTCGCCGGGGCCGAATCAACCCCCGTTCCAAACCTTGTTTCAGCCGCTAACGCAGGCGAATATCCCCACGTCAATACCATCACGATCGCAGCAAAGCAAGAGATCAATACACGCATGAACACGATTGCACATTAGTTTCTAATGGATGCCTTGATTGTAACGTAATTGCAATAGTTAGAGCGAGTGGAGCGGCATCCCTAACCACCCCTCAAAAAGGCTGGACTGCTGTGACGTGGGATGGGGAAGTGCCACAAGAGTAAATTGGGACGGCTGTGGGTCGGTGAGGGTGACTTGGGTTTGGAGAAGCTCGTCTTGATGGAAAAACATAACCTCTAGCCGATCGCCCGGTTGAGAGGCTTGAAGCCGTTCATTGAGCAGGTCCACGCTGGTTCGCAGGCCATCTATTGCCACTAGTTCATCGCCTGCGTCTAGACCTGCCAGTTCTGCGGGCGATCCGGTAGCCACGGTCTTAATCAGGGTTCGTCCCTGTTCCATCATCGATCGCACCCCAAAATAAGGCGCTAGTTTTCCCGTCTCTAGATTGGAATCCAACCGCAATCCAAAGTCCGTCAGAATCGCTTGGAACGGTAAATCATCCAGTCCATCTAGATATCGCTCAAAAAAGTCTGTCAGATCAAAGTCCGCCACGGCTTCGATTGTCGCTTTGAGATCCTCGGGCGTAAATCCAATCTCTGATTGACCAAAATTTTCCCACAGTGACTGCATTACCTGATCCATCGATCGCGTGTTTTGGTGCCGCTTGCGAATAGACAGGTCAAGCAAAAACGTCACCATTTCGCCCTTTAGATAATAGGACATCTGCGAGTTGGACGAATTGGCATCAGGTCGGTAGAGTTTGATCCACGCATCGAAGCTCGATTCAGTCAAGGGTTGAACGGTGCGTCCTATTGTGGTCAGGTAGCGGGTAATGGATTTACTAAAGTTTTTTAAATAGGTCTTCGCATCATAAATTCCGGCTCGCAGTGGAATCACTCCATCATAAAAACTTGTGGCTCCTTCAGAAAACCAGAGTGAAGGCGTATAGTTTTCAGCCTCGTAGTCAAAGACTTCTAGCGCCTTGGGTCGAATCCGTTTGACATTCCAGAGATGAAAAAATTCATGGGCCACAAGGCTTAGGAAGTTTTCGTAATGATCGCGTTTTTTAAAGCCGTTACGGGAAAAAACAAGCGACGTTGAGTCTCTATGCTCCAGTCCCCCGTAGCCGTTCGTCAGATGCAAAATGAAGAGATAGCGATCGTAGGGTAGCCCCCCAAAAAGCGTCGCCTCGGCCTCAATGATGCGCGTCATGTCGGCGATCAGTGGCTGAGGCTCTAGATTTCCTTTCCCCCAAATCACCAGTTTATGGGGCTTGCCCAAGACTTCAAAGGTCAACTGGGTGTGCAATCCTATTTCAAACGGACTATCCACTAAGGTGTCGAAGTCTTTAGCGCGGAAGCAGTGTTCGGCCACTTGAGGAAGCGCTGTTGCAATCGTCCAAGCCGGATCGGGCAGTGCGATCGTGATGTCGATCGGATCCTGAAGATATTCAGGAATATAAAAGAAAGTCGCGGCCCCGTTGAAGTAGCCGTGCGTGTTATCGAGGTGGTTAGTGCGAACGGTGAGGTCGTTGGCGTAGAGGCGATAGCGCACGGTGACGCAGGTGTTGTCCGGATTGGCAATCTGCCAATGGTTTTTTGCAATTTTACGACAGGTCAACCGTTGCCCGTTGTTATCCTCAGCCGTTAAGCGTTGAATATGCCGCGAATACTCCCGGACCATGTAGGACCCCGGTGTCCAAACTGGCATCACTAGGTCTATGGACTCTCCAACCCCTGAAGCAATCTCTGCCGTCACTTCAAAGCAGTGATTGGTGGGCTGGGGCATGGCAACGGTGTAGCGCAGTATGGGGGGCATGGGGTCAGTTAGGTGGAGGACTTGCTTAAAAGCTGCTGCATTTGTCTGAGGTTAGGCAGAAGCAGGACCGATCGATCGCTCTGGAGCTTAATCCAACCTTTTTCAACTAATCTTGAAATAATCTTATTCGCATCGTCGCTGCCCACGTCCGACACATCGCCTAAGTCGCGAGGCGCGATGTTGAAAATCTCAACGCCTTCATTGGTCGTATTGCCGTAGGCTTCAGCCAGTGACACTAGGGTATGAATGAGTTTCACCGCTGGCGGCTGGTCGCGCAGTTGGGAACGCAAGTTGGTCTGACGAAGACGACGCACCATTAGCTGGAGCATCCGATGATGCAGTTGTGGATCCTTGAAAAGCGTTTGGATAAATCGTCCCGCAGCAATGCTCAAGAGCTTAACGCTACTGAGGGCAATCACATCGGTCGATCGGGGCGACTCATCTAGAACGGCCATCTCGCCAAAGAAATCCCCTCTCCCCAAAATAGCCAATGTTGCGACGTCTTCAGAGCTGCCAGACGTCCGCCTGACTTTCACCCAGCCTGAGGTAATAAAATAGACGGCATTGCCCCAAGCATCTTCCATTAGGACCGCGCGTCCCGCTGGATATTCATGCTCAACAGCAACAGAAAGTAGCCCATCCAACGTTTCAGGATCGGCGGCGGCAAGAAGTGGGAATAATTCACTAATGACTTCAGTTTGCATGGAAGCGACAGAGTCCGGCGGAGTTAGATGTGAATAGTTATCATTGTGCCCGGTCTTTCCGGGAAGATTCGCATTTCTTTATGGGATCAATGGTTTTACAATGCTTCGTAAATGAGGAAGCCAGGTCTCAACCAGCGGTTGCCAGCCGATTACAATAGGCTGAAGATGAGCGAGGGTCGTAGGACTCAGACTGTCCGCTGTATAGCGAATGGGGCGTCCATCAAGATCACAGCACATCAAACCTGCCGTCCGGGCTAGGGCCAGTGGAGCAACGGTATCCCAGACCTTGACGCGATTATTAAAATAGACGTAGAGTCCAGCCTCACCCTGAATCACCTCCAATACTTTTAGCCCAAAGCTACCTAAACGAGTATCAAATTGAAGGCTAGGGATTTGAGCTTGAAGCGCGACCCCGTATTTTTCGTAGTCTCTGAAGCCAACAATAACAGTAGAAGACTGGGTAAGTCGATCGATTTGTAGTGCAACCGGTGGCCCGTCATCTTGACATTTCCACAGCCCTAATTCAGGTCCTCCATAGTAAAGATGTCCATACTCTGGCGCATGAATCCAGCCTGCTGTCGGAGTGCGATCGACTAGAGCACCGACCATCACCGCATAACCGGGATCGCCCTTTATAAAATCCTGGGTGCCATCTAATGGATCGATACACCACAATCGAGAATAAGGCTGCCAAAATTGGGCGATCGACTCATCGTTTTCTTCGGTAATAACGCCGTCTTCGGGAAATTGCCCAGTAAAAATCTCGCTTAAGTATCGATCGAGGGTGCGATCGACGTCTGTGACAAAATCATCCGCTCCTTTTTCGTAAACCTGAAATCCTTGCTTAGCTAACCGTTTTGCTTCAATACCACAGGTTCTAACCGACTGGCCAATGCCATGTACCTGCTTTAAGTCCCAGCGCCCCATGTTGTCTTCACTCCATTAAACGCCCCTTCTTACAAGATTACCATGGTCATCAGACGGACTGAAACCAGGTCGTGAAAACATGACCTAAAAAACGGGAGGGTCACTTACAAGAAGTTACCCGCCCGTCAAGCTTGGGAACGCGCAGAAACGAAGCTTAATGCAGAACTAACTTCACATTGGCATTGCTTAGTCCAGGACGCTTCACTTCGGACAGCGTTTTGTTAACTGCGTATTTCTGGTTGATGGAGTTAATCAACTCAGTCTGGTTGTGCTTTTTGGCAACGCCCCAGAGATCAGCGATCAAATCAAAGGATCCATCGGCGTTCCGAGACCAGCCGAGGTCATACTCGCCATCAAGTACAGCCACGATGTCGGCGCGGAGACGCTGACCGTTGTAGCCTCGGACATCGGCTTCAGTCTTCGTAGAGATGCCGAGATCACGCAGAGAATTCTTAAGAATTTCAGCGTCCGAGACCTTGGTGCGCAGAGTGCTAAAGTGAGACATGAGAGTTTCCTCCGTGGAAAATTCTAAACAACGACAACGAGCTTGTGTATCAATTGTGCGAATCAATCCGTTAACTGATCTAGAGGTCACGTCATTCAAGACATGGTGATCTAGGGTTAACCCCTCTCTCGTGTTTCGCGAGAGAAAGCCTTTTAAAACTCCGATCGCTGATACTCAGCGGCGGAGGCTGCCGCAGGTCGGGCGCGTTGGCGCGCCCAGTCACGCAGGGCAGTCACTTGCTCACTCATGGTTTTGGACAGCGGCACTGTAGCGCGACATGCTGCGATTATGTCCAACTGGGTAAATTCCCGATCCTGAGCAAAAGCTTCATACATAGCAGCGACGAGTGCTTGCTCAATTTCTGCGCCGGAAAATCCTTCGCAGACATTAGCCAGTTGCACGAGGTCAAAGCGATCGATCGCTCTGCGCCGCTTCATGAGGTGAATTCTAAAAATATCCTGCCGCTCTTCCGCCGTAGGTAGATCAACGAAAAAGATTTCGTCAAAACGTCCTTTACGCAGAAACTCACTCGGCAAGCGTTCAACTCTATTGGCCGTGGCCATTACAAAAACAGGAGACGTTTTCTCCTGCATCCAAGTCAAGAATGACCCGAAAATACGGCTTGATGTCCCACCGTCAGAGTCTGCCGATCCGCCAGCGCCCCCAAAGGCTTTGTCTAGCTCGTCAATAAACAGAATAGCGGGAGAAATCGACTCAGCCGTCTTCAACGCAGCTCGCAGATTGGCCTCAGATTTGCCGACGGTTGAGCCGTCATAGACCCGCCCCATATCTAAACGGAGCAGGGGCAAGCCCCATAAACGAGCGGTTGTCTTGGCAATTAGCGATTTACCACAGCCTGGAACCCCAAGAATCAGCATTCCTTTAGGTTGAGGCAACCCGTAACTACGAGCACGTTCAGTAAACGCATTCGACCGTTGGGTCAACCAGTGCTTGAGTTCTTCCAAACCGCCCACTGAAGCTAGCGTTCCATCGTCTTCAATGTATTCGAGAATGCCATTGCGACGGATGAGCTGCTTCTTCTCAGAAAGAATGATTTCAACCTCTTCCCCAGTCAGACGGTTAGCTGTGACACTTGCCTTTCTGTAAACCTTTTCCGCTTCGTCTTTAGTTAATCCAAGAGCAGCTTTCACCAACTTCTCACGGACATCTGTTTCGAGATGCTTACCTGGCACTGCCATTAACTGCTTAGAAAGTACTGTCTCTAGCTCCACCATTGAAGGCAATGCAAAGTCTAGAACCGCAACCTCTTTCTCAAGCTCGATCGGAATTTGCTGGAACGGCGACATTAGGATAATCGTTTTCTTCGTTCCTTTAAATGCGGCGATCGCATCCCTAATCCACCGAACAACCTCAGCGCTTCCAGTTCCATCCTGTAAAAACGGATGAAGATCCTTAAAAACAAAGATTGCTGGATCCTTTTGCCGGATAGCAAACTCGAAAGCCTGCTGTGGCGGGATGGTCCCGTGCTGAGGCGATCCCTCGCCATACTCGATAATCCCACGAGTCAAAGTCCAGACGAAAACTCGCTTTTCCGGCTTGTGGGTAGCGATCAAGGCGATCGCGCTCTCTGCTCTCTCTTCCTCAGACGTGACGAGATAGATTAGAGGGTATTGAGCTTGGATTAAGATACTCAGCTCTTCTTGCATAGCGTGATCTACCTCAGCTTTGAAAGGTATCGGCAGTCCGAAGGAGTGGGTTCAAGACTTTTCTCAATGTTAACAGGAAACCAAAAGGCTCTTGTCTGGTTGAGGCAAGCTGATAATTGACTCTTTGGGAATGACAGTGGACAACTGGCTAATGGGTTGCATCTCTCCATCGCGGAGGACCGATGGGCTTTCGCAGGCTGGGCAGTGGTAAATCTGATGAGTGGTCCCATGATTTTCCGATCGTTCCACAATATCAGAATGAGATAAGTAGAAACAAATTGCCCGTTCCGCAAGAACCGACATTGGCTCTGCATCCACTGCCGCCCGGATTTTAAGTTGGCGGTGGAGGCTGGAGGGAAGATACAACGTAACCTTTTGCTTGTCTTGCATAACAACTATTGATTGGGCTTGACCGGGTATGAATATACATTACTGGGTCTACTTATCTCTGTCAAGACAGTAAGCTGTTTTGACGTCAATTTCTTTACATTTGTTTACATGAAACATCTTGAGATCATTGGGACATATCTAGGAGCCACCTCGATCGCTGGGATAGGCAGTTTGAGTGTTTCTCGGGAGAACGTTTTGGAGGTAGGTGGGGCACACTGAATGGGCTGATTGAATTCATTTGCTGCTGATTAAAAGCGTGGGGTACTCTCGTGGTTTGGAAGATGCCGTTAGAACAATTGCCGAAGCCGTCCCTGAAACTTGCGTTTCAGTCGCCCTTAACGGTGGGAACTTGGCTCACGATCGTCGTAACAGTTCTGGGCGTTGGTTATGCCGTGCTCACCCCTAAACCGTCCCAGTCGTCAGATCTAAAGCCGAGTCCAGCTAAGGTTTCTATTCTCGAACTCACGAAGTCTGGGCGTTGTCAAACATTGGTTACTGACCCAAATCCCCCGCTCAATATTCGATCGAGTCCGGTTTCCGCTAAAGATAATATTGTTGGCAACTTGAAAAACGGCACTTTAGTTACCGTCATTAATGAGAATCAAGGCTGGGTGCAGATTTCGCAGCCCTTGCGTGGCTGGATTTACGAAAATTTAACGGTTACGACCTGTACAGCAGGCCCGAATAAAACCAGTGCCAACCCAGAGGCAGGATCCGTTGCAGGACCGATCGCAACGCTCAATGTACCTAACTCGGCGATCGAAGTCCTAGCGCTGACGCCAGAAGAATCGTCTAAATCGGTTTTAATGACCGGAGATGCCCTCGTTACAGCGGCCCAGCAACGATTTCATGGGGGAGATTTGCAAGGAGCCGTTGAGAGACTGCGCCAAGTGAGTGCTGAGGATAGTTCCTACACCGAAGCCAGCTCGTTGCTCAAAACCATGCCTGAACAATGGCAATCCGCCACCAAGACCTACCACAAAGCTGAAGTAGCCATTCAACGCCATCAGTTCCAAACTGTTCTAGTACTCGCATCTGAAATGCCCGATATCCGCCATTGGCGCGCAAAAATGACTCCATTGGTTAAGCTTGCGATCGCCCACCAAAATAGCGGTTCTTAGTTAGGTATTCATTTTTATCTGAAGAGACCTAAGGACGGGCTCAAGGTTCTCCGATCGCCACTTTCTGAGCCGCATAGCGTTCTTTAAACTGGCGTTGTTGGACGGCATGATCGACGACCGGTTTGACATAGCCGACCCGATCGCGAGTTTGCTTTTCGATATCGCCAGTGAGTAAAGATTTGGTTTCCACAGTGGCGAGTTCTGGAACCCATTGACGAATATAGTCCCCACCCGGATCAAACTTTTGCGCTTGGCTTGCCGGATTGAAAATTCGTAAGGGCTTTGGATCCATGCCGCTAGAGGCACTCCATTGCCATCCGCCATTGTTCGAAGACAAGTCGCCATCGACGAGATGCTGCATAAAATATTTCTCTCCCGATCGCCAATCCAAGATCAAATCCTTCGTTAGGAAGCTGGCCACAATCATCCGACAACGGTTATGCATCCAGCCTATTTCATTAAGCTGACGCATAGCCGCATCAACGATTGGGTAGCCTGTTTTACCTTCGCACCACGCTTGAAAACTGCGATTGTTGTCATTCCACGGAAAGCCTTTAAAGGGTTCGCGGTAGGGACCATCCGCCAGTTGGGGGAAGTGATACATTACCTGTTGGTAAAATTCGCGCCATGCGAGTTCTTGCTGCCACGTTCGCACGCCAATTTTCGCTTCATCGCCCGTAGCTGCATTCATCGCAACTTTTGTGGTTTCCCAAATCGTCCGAATTCCGATCGCCCCAAACTTCAGCGCTGGACTGAGGGTAGAGGTCCCAGGATTTGCCGGAAAATTTCGCTCCTCATCGTAGGCTTCAATGGCGCTTGCCGCAAAGATTTCGAGCTGTTTTTGCGCCGCCAGTTCACCCGGAGCTAAAATTTGGCCTGCCGTCCAGACAAACCCGAAATTCTTAAGCTTGGGGAGAGCGATCGCACCGTGGGATTGAGCGGTGGTCTGTTCATCAGGCGTCAACCCTACCGCACCTTCTAGCGTTGGGTAGGGCTTCTTTTTATCTTTCGTAATCCAATTTTTCCAGAAGGGTCCGTAGACGGTGTAGGGTTCGCTTTTCGATTTCGATACGATTTCAGTCGGCGTGTGTAGAAGCTGATCCCAAAACGTTTCGACTCCAATTCCAATCTCGTGCAGCGCCGCAATCATGGCATTGTCACGAGTTTTTGCGTAGGGTTCCACATCCCAGTTCCAGAACATTTGGCGCGTTGCGATCGCCTTAGCAAGTTTTGGAATAGCATCCACGGGATTATCTTGCAGAATCAGAAGTTGACTTCCAGCGGCAACATAACGATCCTGTAGACATTTCAAACACCCGAGTAAATAATCCACCCGAACATCCGCCATATCTTCACCCTGCAAAATTTTTGGGTCCAAACAGAAGACCCCCACTACCTTCGGACTCCGTTGTCGTGCCATGGCCAGTCCGACATTATCAGAAATCCGCAAATCCCGCCGATGCCAAAACAAAATCAAATCCGACATAAAAAACCTCCCATCACAAAGACGATCGCACCATTGCAAAAGCCGCGATCGTCTTCGCATCCGTCAATTCCCCAGACGCGATCGCCTCCGCCACCCGTTCCAGCGACATCAACAGCACCTCAATGTCCTCATCGTCATCCTGGGCCAGCAGACTCTTCAGCTTCTCCAACCCCGTCGCCAGAAAGATATAAATCACCTCATCTGAGTATCCCGGAGCTAGTAAAATCTCGCCTATTTTCTTCAGATTAGCCGCTCGGAACCCTGTCTCCTCCTGCACTTCACGTTCAGCCGTAGTTGCGGGATCCTCCCCAATTTCCACCGTCCCCGCCGGAAACTCAAAAATCCGCCGCTGAACGCTAAACCGATACTGTCGCAGGAGCATCAACTGCCCATCAGACGTCACCGGAACAATCAGCGCCCCACCGGGATGCCGAATACATTCCATCTCACCTTCGACCTTGTTGGGCAATCGATAGCGATTTACCTCAAAGGAAAATTTTCGACCTTGATAAAATAGCTTACGACGAAGTAACTGCGGAGGTTCGAGGGGCATAATTTTAGTGAATGGGTGAATAAAATGGCTGATAAAGGGTGACGTTCGAGCAATCTACCATTTGTCGGAGCGGTTCGATCGCACAATTTGAAACCGGATGCATCCAGTCTGGTGCAATCTCCGCCAAAGGCACCAACACAAACGCCCTAGCGCACATGCGAGGATGCGGCACCTCCAAATCCGGACTCTCAATAATTCGATCGTCGTATAGCAACAGATCCAAATCCAACGTCCTCGCACCCCACCGCACCTCCCGCACGCGCCCAAACTGATTTTCAATATCCAGTAAAATGTTCAAAACATCGTGGGGTTCTATCCCAGTCTCAATCACCACGCAGCCATTGATATAATCGGGCTGAGGCGGTCCCACCGGACGCGTGACATACCAAGACGATCGCGCAATCACCGTCGTTCCGGGCATTCTTGAAAACGCCTCGATCGCTGAGTTTAGGGTAGACACCGGATCTCCGAGATTGGCTCCTAGCGCGATTGCGCAGCGATGATTCCCATTATGATGAAGATCCATGAATGCCACCCCGATTGCCTATCCCATCGCGGATCCCATTGGGAGTCCCATTTACTTAGACCATCATGCCACAACCCCGATCGCCCCTGAAGTCTTGGCGGCGATGATGCCATTTTTTGTGACGCACTTTGGCAACCCGTCGAGCGCAGGTCATCCCTACGGCTGGGCAGCAGAATCTGGGGTTACTCAGGCGCGATTGGCCATTGCAAGTGCGATCGGAGCCTTGCCGGAAGAGATTATCTTCACCAGTGGCGCGACGGAAGCCAACAATTTGGCCATCAAAGGAATAGCCGAATCCTATTTCCAGCAAGGCAAACACCTGATTACCCTCGCCACGGAGCATAACGCCGTTCTCGGTCCCTGCCGCTACTTAGAAACCCTGGGATTTGACCTGACGGTGTTGCCTGTGAACCCGGACGGGCTAGTAGATGTAGACACGATCGCATCTGCTATTCGACCCGACACAATTCTCGTCTCCGTCATGGCCGCCAACAACGAAATCGGTACGCTCCAACCGATCGCAGAAATCGGCGCACTGTGTCACGATCGGGGCGTGTTGTTTCATACCGATGCAGCGCAGGCGATCGGAAAAATACCGCTTAATGTCCAGACGATGAATATTGATTTGATGTCACTTACGGCGCACAAAATTTATGGTCCTAAAGGCGTTGGCGCACTCTACGTTCGTCGCCGAAATCCTCGCGTCATGATTTCACCGCAGCTTCATGGGGGCGGACAGGAGCGAAACTTGAGATCGGGAACGCTGAACCCACCGCTGATTGTTGGCTTTGGCATCGCCGTAGAGCTAGCCGTTGCAGCACAACAGACCGAGACCAACCGATCGGCAACCCTGCGCGATCGATTGCTCATTCATTTAGAAACCGAACTCGGCTGCGATCGGCTTGTCATCCACGGATCGCTTACCCATCGCCTCCCGAACAACCTCAACCTCAGCATTCGCGGCATTGATGGCGCAGCACTGATGCTGGCCTTGCGAGATACGGTTGCCCTATCCTCCGGGTCCGCCTGCGGCAGTGCGAAAAACAAGGCATCCCACGTTCTAGAAGCCTTAGGCGTTGACCACGAATTGGCGATCGGCGCGCTGCGGTTTGGACTCGGGCATGGGACGACTGAAGAGGCGATCGATCGGGCGGCGAGGGCGATCGTCCAGACTGTTCGAGGGTTGAGCCATTGATTGCGCACCAATCCTTACTTACTTACGATCGAACCTTCGGACAGCTTGCACTGGTCTTAGCGGTTGGGCAAGCCGCTAGACATGGCTCACGGTAAGCCTCTTCGGTCGTTACATCGGGCGGGATTTGCCCAAAGGTCATCTCACAACTGTAATCTTCAAAATTAGGCACCATCGTCATTGGAATCCCAAAATCATCCGTAAAGAACTTCTGCGTCGGAAGCTTGCACATATTCATGCACATCCCAACACATTGACTCTCTTCAAGATACCGACACTTTTCAATATGAACATTGCTGCGCTGATCATGGGTGCTACCGTCAGGATTCGTAATCGTCACCGATCGCACCTCGCACGGACCCACTAGCCACACAAACAGCCGCGCTGCAAACCAAGCATTCAGTTCACAGACCAGTTTGGTCGGCGAAACCAGCGTCCGAATCAAGTACAGCACCGGGGAAGGCATCAACGATCGCAGCACCACCCCGACCACCTGCTGCTGCTGCTGAGCATTGCGACCGCGCATAATCCGATGGGACAAATCCACAAACCCGTCATAACCCGATCGATCGCTCTCCTGACCCACTGCCTTCGCCATTTTTCGGGCAAAAACCCAAATAAACGCTCGATCGATCGCATTATCGGCGTAGATTGTTTTCGTAATATTGGGCTGAGTGGGGCTTTGAGGTTGTATGGTCATTATGTCTTGATATAACTTTTGCGTTTTGAAGCGTTCCCCTCTATTTTATGGTGAAATCTAGCATTCAGGGATTCATGCCGCCATGGTTCAGCCCGATCGCGCTTATCTTTCTATCTCTCGCAGGCTGTAGCGAGACCAAGATTTCTCGCTGTAATACGTTGATTTCAGTCGCCAATCGAGTGACACAAGACATCCAATCTCTTCCGGGGCAGACACTCCAGCCGAAGGAACGATTTGCAAAAGCGGCAGAAATCCTCGATCGAGCCTCCAAAGATGTGAACGCCCTAAAAATCCAAGATGCAACCGTACAAAAATTGCAGACGCAACTTGTAGAGCTATATGCCCGCGATCGCGATCACAATCAAGCGTTAGCCACATCTAACAACGCTAAAGCCATCCGGGAAGCGCTCCAAGACATTCAACAAAACGACCTCCAGCAAAAAAACATTGTAAAAGCAGCTAATGCCTACTGTCAGACGGCAGAGAATCCCTAGAGAGTAAAAAAGGCCCCTAGCCCCCAATTCTGGGGGACATGAGTACGCTATAGTCATAGGCGAAAATTCTGGACCTTACGGGTCTAGACCGCACTTAATTATTCAATAGGGAGCGATCGCAGATGACTCGTGCAATCATGGAAACCGACAAGGGCACTATCAACCTAGAATTGTTCGCCACCGACGCGCCGAACACCGTCAAGAACTTTGTGGCGTTGGCTGAGAAAGGGTATTACGACGGGTTGGCCTTTCACCGTGTCATTCCTAACTTCATGGTTCAAGGAGGCTGTCCCAACAGCCGTGCAGGTGAAAAAGGGACCCCCGGAACCAGTGGTCCCGGCTACCAAATCAACTGCGAAATTAACCCCAACAAACACCTCGCAGGCACCCTATCCATGGCCCACGCTGGGAAAAACACCGGAGGGAGCCAGTTCTTCATCTGCCATTCTCCTCAGTCACACCTTGACGGCATTCACACCGTGTTTGGTAAAACTGAAGATATGGACATCGTCAATGCTATTCGGGGAAACGATCGCATTGTTAAAGTGACGATCGAAGAATAGTAGAAATCCCCCAACCCGAGTTCTGGTGGAACACGGCTGTCCGAAGCCCCCAGAATTGGGGGTTGGGGCCTCTTACCCAAAACTAACCCCGTTCCCTCCCTAAGAAATCTCCCACTAAGTACAGCGATCCACACAGCACCAACCGATCGCCCCGCTCCACCTCATCGGTCGCTGCCTGCAACGCGCGCATTACATCATCAAAAACCCACACCCGCGCTAAATCCGATTGTATGGTCTTGGCTAGATTCACCAGCTCCAGTAAATTGGCCGATTTGTGGCCGGGGACGGGCGTGAAATACACCGAATCGCCCGATCGAAGCAGCTCCGTCAGCATTGCCTCATGGTCTTTCGTCGCCAGCATTCCCATCACCCAATGAATGCGGCCCTCGGCGGGTGTTTCATCTATAAACGATCGCAGCGCCTTTACGCTGTCAGCATTGTGCGCACCGTCAATTAAGATCTTCCGCCCGCGCCAGTTGTACCATTGCAACCGTCCAGTCCAGCGCGTTTGAGAAATCCCCGACGTGAGCGCTTCATTCGTAATTTCCCAGCCGTCTTGCCGCAGGAGTAAGCTTGCCGCGATCGCCAGAGCCACATTATCCAACTGAACCGCACCCTGCAACGGCAACTCAAAGGTCAACGCCCTCGGCACCAATGCCACCCCTTCATCTTCAATATCAAAGAGTTCAAATCCTTCATACATTGCCCAGCCTGCTTCTAACGCCACAGCACTCTGGGGAAACGACATCGGACTGTATAGGTCATAGGCCCGACGGGTAATCACCGCAGAGGCTTCAGTCGGCATGGGACCGATGACAATAGGAACGCCCGGTTTGATAATGCCCGCTTTCTCACCCGCAATTTTTGCCAGCGTGTCGCCGAGGCGCTCTGTATGCTCCAGACTAATAGAGGTAACGATCGTCATCAGCGGATCATCTACTACATTGGTCGCATCGAGCCGCCCGCCCAAACCCACCTCAATCACTGCAATATCGACCTTCTGCTGGGAAAAATACAGCCACATCGCGGCGGTCAACACCTCAAACTGCGTCGGGACCAACCCCTGAGGGATATTCGCTTCAACGGCCTGCAACGCTCTGAGCAAGTCCGCGTCTGCAATGGGCTTCTCATTGATACAAATACGCTCATTCCACTGAACCAAATGCGGCGACGTATAGCATCCAACTCGGTGCCCTGCCGTGGCCAAAATAGATGATAAATAAGCGCACACTGATCCCTTCCCATTGCTGCCCGCTACATGGATAATTTGGACTCGCTTCTGCGGGTTTTTTAGAGCTTGTAGAAGATGAAGACTGTTCTCTAGCCCAAGATTCACGCCAAAATGAGCATAGCTATTCAGCAATCGATCGATCGCCTGAGCAGGAGAGTTAGAGGGTTGATTCAAGGAAAATAGATTCAAAATAACAGCCTACTCGACTCCGAAATACGCGTCCTTTTAGTGTGACTCAAAACGGGGCAGGGCGATCGGATGTTTTCCTCGAACGAAGCCCCCGATCGTCTATGGCGGTTCGGTATACTGAAGATGAGCAGAGCTAAAATTTCTGAAGGACAAGCCCGCGAACTGTCGGTCTCACCGTTGCTCAGGCTGGCGGGTTATCATTAGCCTCCGATTTACTTAGAAATTGAAGAAGAAATCGATCGGATCTTTATCGAAGATCACAACACCCACATCACTGGACGGCTGGATATGGTTGCAGTCCGTCAAGACACTGCCTCGAAATTTATCCCGTTATGGATTCTAGTCGTTGAGAGTAAAAATATAGAAGCGTCTGAAACTGTAGGCGTTGCCCAGATGTTGTCCTATGCCTACACCAGTATGGAACGACAACACAGCGTTTGGGGATTGGTCACCAATGGGCTAAATTATCGATTCTTTTACATTCAGAACGGCGATCGTCTTACCTATCAGTACATGCCAAGCCTCAATGTATTGGATACTGAATCGGCACTTAGATTGCTACAGGTTTTTAAAGCAATTCGTGAAGGGCAGCCTAGTCAAGAGATGCCCTAAATTTCCCTCCCTAGATTTCTAACCCTAAAGTCCCACGACTTTCTCCAGCCAAGCCTCCGCCCGATCGCCCATGGCCGACAGCGAATATCGGGCCTCTGCATCCGCTCGACAATCCGATCGCTTAATGCAACCAATTCTGCCGATCGCGTCTACGAGACCCCTAACATCATCCGGTGCCACGATAAATCCCGTTTCTCCTGTCTTCACAATTTCCGCTGGCCCGCCGCGCCGATACGCAATCACCGGAACCCCACAGGCCAGCGCCTCAATAGCAACATTCCCAAAGGCTTCTATCCACTTCGGCGTCATGATCAATGCCTTAGCCTTGGACAAAGCGTGTCCTAATTCATCGGTCGGGAGAAATCCCTCGTATTCGATCGGGGCATCAGGATAGTCGGCCTGAATAGTTTCCCAATAGGCCCGATCTTGAATCATTCCCCAAATTTTTAATCGAACTCCAGCCTGAGTCACCGCATTCACCGCATCTTCGAGACCTTTTTCTGGCGCAATCCGTCCTACAAAGGCAAAATAATCTAATGGCTCTGCGCAAAATTCATACTCCGACAGGTCAAATCCATTTTGTAAAATGTGGGGCCGATCTAAACCTTGCTCAAAACTATCAGCCTGGGCAAAGGTGTGGACGGCAATGCGATGGGGAAAAGATTTGGCCACGCTGATGATGGCTTGATCCATGGCGTGAGAAAGCGATCCCATGCTGACGAGATGGGCGATCGGCGTGGTGAAGAAAGGCGTGAGATAGAAGGGCAGCCAGTCATAGGCAAAATTTAAGATAACATCGTAGCCCTCTTGCACTGTGCGCGTGTACTCCCACATATTCGTTAGGACGGCATTGGCAGGCATGGCAATAGAGGCATTGCGTCCTTGACTCTGGGCAATTTCCTGCAAATTTCCCGGAATCTCCACAATGGAAAAGCCCTCAAGCTTAGAGCCTTCTGGAGCCACGACCGTAATCGAATGGCCCTTTGCCGAAAGTGCGATCGCCAAATTCTTCAACGTCAGCTCAACTCCACCACCCAATCCGGTCGAAAGTGCGCCAACGGAAGTAGACACAAATAAAATTTTGAGCGATCGCATGGCCATTTGTATAAAATAAGCTTAAAAATCATACCTTCAAATGCTCTAAATCCAACTTCGCAACCCATTCTTCCAATTGCCTTAAGGCGATTAAGGCCCCTCGAATCAATCTCACTGCTGCGATCGGGTTTTTAATGAAGGCGATTGCAAGCGCCAACGGACGCAAATCTCCGCTGGTATCAAAAGCGACACTTAAATCCGGCAAATTCCCCGTCGCATCGTCGCTCACCACCCGAATTATGTTTACAACTCCGCCGATGGACTGTATGTGCTCCACAATCCATCGGCTTTCCATATCCACAACATCAGCCTTGGATTCTCGCGCTAATTGGTTTTTTTCAGATGCTAGACAGAGGACCCGATCGATTGTAATGCCCTGCACCGATTGAACCTGGAGTCGCTGGGCGAGGTTTGGCTGATCGTAAAGTACGACCGTTCCTAGGCGAGTGCGATCGCTGAGTCCCCCGCACAGTCCCAGAACCAAAAATTGGGTCGTTTCAGATCGCTCAACCTGAAACTCTTCAGTGAGCCATGTTTTTACGGCCGGTCCGGCTGGAATCGCGATTGCCCTGATGGGAGTCTCATCCGCGCAGATTCGGGCGACCCTCTGACGCCGATCGAGTCCCCGCCGCACAGCCTGATATTCTGCCCCTCGTGGTACCAACACAATCCAGTTCATCCGATCGCTCCAGTTCTAACGTCACTCACGCCAATGCTTAGGGCTAGATTTTAGACCCTCGAAGATCACCCAGAACAGGTTAAAATTTGGAATATCGTAACGGATTGTATTGCCTGGATATGATGAAAGCATTTGTTACGGGTGGGTCGGGTTTTGTCGGGACCAATCTAATTCACTTACTCTTAAAGGAAGGCTTTGAAGTTCGGGCCATGGTACGCAGTACGAGTGTAATATCACAGCTCAAGACTCTTCCAGTTGAATTAGCTTACACTGATTTAAACTCATCAAAGCTCGCATTTCATCTCGAAGGCTGTGACGTTCTGTTTCATGCTGCAGCGCACTATTCGCTGTGGCGATCGGATCACGATCGATTATTTGAATCCAATGTATTGGGGACCCGAAACATCCTAGCCGCTGCAAAATCAGCCGGAATTCGCCGCACAGTCTACACCAGTTCAGTCGCCGCTATTGGCGTCAAACCGGACGCCTCACCTACAACTGAAGCGTATCAATCCAAGCCTGAAGATTTAATCAGTGCCTACAAACGATCCAAGTACTGGGCTGAGCAAGAAATCGTTAATGCTGTGGGTGAAGGACAAGACATTGTAACGGTCAATCCCACCAGTCCGATCGGTCCTTGGGATATAAAACCAACGCCAACAGGCGAAATTATTTTGCGTTTTCTACGCCGACAAATGCCTGCGTTTGTCGATACGGGATTAAACTTTATTGCGATCGAAGATGTGTGTCGGGGGCATCTGTTGGCCTTGGAAAAAGGGAAGACGGGCGATCGCTACATTTTAGGACATAAAAATCTGTCTCTTCAGGACTTTTTACTTCAATTGTCGAGTTTGACGGGTCTCAGTGCCCCGCGTCTCAAACTTCCCCATTGGTTGCCTTTGGGAGCAGCTTGGGTCGATGAAAGAGTCTTAACGCAGTTTGGGAAAGTGCCGAGCTTGGCGATCGACGGCGTTCGGATGTCACAGCAAAAGATGTATTACGATGCGAGTAAAGCGGTGAAAGAACTAGGGCTTCCACAAACGGATTTAGAGTCTTCAATCGTAGCCTCGATTGACTGGTTTCGATCGAGTGGTTATTGTTAGTTAATCTGTCATTGTGGATAAATGTAGAGTAATGTCCTTATGAAGCAGTAGAGATTTAGTGTTAGGGTATTTAGATCCATTTCCGCAATCTTACGTTATCTAACTCGTTATGAACGTTCCGATCGGGCTCGCCATTCATACTAGTAGCCCCGATCTTGGACTGGCCCTAGGGACTTCAGAATCTAGTCATCACCAAGTCTGGGATTTCGGACGCGATCTGACGACCTACTTTCACGAAACCTTATCTGAATTTGTTACACCTCATTCGTTTCAGGATTTTGCTTTTATCGCCGTAGCAAAGGGACCTGGAAGCTTCACCGGAACTCGCATGGGAATGACCGTAGCTCGCACGATCGCTCAACAAATGGGGATTCCATTATTTGGCGTGTCTAGTCTAGGGGCCATCGCAGCGACCTCAGACCCTAGACTCAGCTTAACCATTGCGGTCCAACTTGCTGCCCAGCGAGGTGAAGTTCATGCAGGACTCTACTCTCCACCTTTCGATTGGACCCAAGACACCGATCGAGTCTTAAAGGCCGAAATATGGCAACAAGAAATCGAAACCATTCAATCCAACTCCTTGACGCCGCTCATATTGGTCGAGGCACCCGTGCATCAAGGGACGTTTGTACAAGCAGTCCTGACACTGGCCCATCAGGCTTATGCTCGATCAATACACCCAGAATGGTGGTCGGTCGCACCCACCTACGGGCAACATCCAGTCCAAGGCAATTAACCATTATTTCTTAAATACGATTGACTGATAAGCGAGTCGGCGGTTCGGCGGACTTAAGCTGCCGTTGAGTTCCATTTAAGCTGCTTCGATCGAGTAATGTGTCATCGCAAACCGCACTCCGGTATACTCAATGAACGCAGCCCCTTCAACTGTAAGTGATCGGTCAATCATTTTCTGTAGGAGTTCTAGACTCTCAACTTGACCGGCCAAAATAACAACCTGCCCACGCTGGGACACTCGAAGCCCGTCTGCGCTCACGGCCCATTCAAGCTCTAGTGCAAGTTTGACCCGGTTTGCAAGTCCTGCATGGTCATACTTTCCATCAGGACCCACGCGCTCTGGTGGAATTCCACGGCCTTGGAACCACTGCGGGGAATCCATAATGGAAGATGGGACCGGAGAAGAAACGATCGATAGAATCATGGCTGTAGATTAAGATGAATGTTAGCTGCACCCTAGACTTAGCACTTTCACCATGTTCTATTAACCTTTAATAAGAACACTATGAAAAACTGAGTCTGCCTACCCTCATTAAAACAATACCCGTTTTATCAATCAATCCATCTAAGGGTGGAAGATTAGAAACTCGATAATTGGGTGAGGCGATTGTGGTTAGAGCATTTCGGTACACTAACAAAAGGAAACACTTTCTTTCATCATCCGTAAGCATGAAAACTTCCTCCAATTGGCTGATCAATGTGCAAGAGCAGATCATGACCAGGAACAAATTCTCCAGAATTTTTTGATTTGTGTCAATGGGAGGGTCGATCGGTCGGCCCTCTCATTGACGTAGGTAATTAGTCTTCGTGATCTTCAAAGGGATCGCTGAGTTCCTTCGCTGGAGGACCAAATGCGGTGTAGACGGAGAATCCAGCCAACCCAACGAGGGCCAAACAAATCGAAATGTTAAGAGCCATTGCAGGTTCCATAGTGATGCTCGGATTATGAGTACCTTTCCACTATAATGTAACGTAGGCTTAACAAGGTCTATTACAAGTATTTTACGTAGGTGAGATTATGGCACAGCGGACTCGGTTGGGAGATATTCTGCGCCCCCTCAATTCGGAATACGGCAAAGTGGTCCCTGGTTGGGGCACCACTCCCGTGATGGGGATTGTCATGGCGTTGTTTTTGGTTTTTCTGCTTATTATTTTGCAGATTTATAACAACTCGCTAATCTTGACTGATTTTTCAGTAGGTTGGAAGAGTCTCGGCAATTAGTTGCGTGATGCAATTTTAGGTCTTGCCCCGGTCCAACTGGGGTTTTTGCACGGAAATAGGAGTTCTGCGATGAATGTATTTGGCATTGGTCTGCCAGAGATGGCGCTAATTTTTGTCTTGGCGCTGCTAGTGTTTGGCCCAAAAAAACTTCCGGAAATTGGTAAAACGCTGGGGAAGACGATTCGAGGGTTTCAAGAGGCATCGAAGGAGTTTGAAAGTGAGTTTAAGCGTGAGGCTGAAGCACTCCAAGAGACTGTCTCATCAACGATGACAGCAAAGTTAGAAGCGCCGCCGAGTCTTTCGCCTGCAAGCGACATTCCAACGGCAGAAGCAACCCTGGTTGAGCCTGCCGATCGCGCTGATTCGGCTGAACATGCCTCGGCTGAACAAGCTGAACAATCAGCCTAAATATCATTCTATTGGCCTCATGACTCAATTTACACCTGCTGCGAACCCAGCTCCGACCCCTTCAGTCCTGCCTCAGTTGATTGTCGGACTGGGAAATCCAGGTTCAAAATATGATGGCACTCGACACAACATTGGATTTGTAGTGTTGGACGAGTTAGCCCGATCGTGGCAGATATCTCTAGCAGAAACCAAAAAATTTCAGGGTCACTTTGGAGAAGGAACAATAGCGGGGCGCAAGATACGGTTATTGAAACCTACGACGTACATGAACAATTCAGGCCAATCTATTCGAGCCGTATTGGATTGGTACAAAATCGACCAGCGTGCCGTTTTAGTGGTCTATGACGATATGGATTTGCCTGTGGGAAGGTTGCGGATGCGTCTTTCGGGTTCAGCAGGCGGTCAGAACGGTATGAAATCGGCCATTTCCCATTTGGGGACTCAGAACTTTCCGCGTCTTCGTGTGGGCATCGGGTCCAAAGATCAAGATGCAATCGCCCATGTCCTTGGGAGCTTTGCGCCAGTGGAGAAGATTTTGATCACCGAAGTGACACAACTTTCGGTCAGTGCGATCGAAGTAAGTTTGCGGGATGGGGTTGAAAAGGCGATGAACTTGTTCAACAATCGAGTAGCGGGAGAATGAAGGATTGTGAATGAAGAATTGTGAATAGAGAAAGTGGAATTGATATGGCTCGATTGCCGAAAACCATTGCAAATGTCCGAGTGCTTCGGCAGTCGTGGCAGACCGGGCGACTAGAAGGTGAAGTGTTAGCGCATCCTTACACTTGGAGCTTTATCTGGAATTTTCGCCAGGGTTATTTAGCGATCGAGCCATCCCTAGGCCGCGCCCTCATCCAAGAACCCCTTGGCCGATTTTTAGAAGCCCAAGATTACCAACTCGAACCGGGCGGCGATTATTCATTCACAATCCGCGCCGAATTATAAATTAAATCTCATTCAATCCCCTCCAACCCTCCGACGTAGGATGCGTTAAGCGAAGCAACGCATCAATTTTGGACCCAACAAACCCAAATCCAATCCATCACCGATCGCCCCCCAAAAACCGTTCCACCAAAATAATCGCCACCAAATCATCAATCGCCCTTGGTGGAACCCGCATTCCCCGAGGCACCAGTCGATCGAACCCCATCGCCGGATACACATCCCAATACCGATTGCGAGCCTCCTGACTACTAAAGCGCTCATCAATAACTTCAATCCGTAGCTCCGGCAAAACTGCCTGAATCCGCGATCGCCACTGCTTCGATCCCGTCTGATCCCCAAGAATGAGCGCCTCAATTTCAAATGTCTCACACCAAGACACCAGCGTCTCAACAGCTTGCGCTGACGCAACCACTTCATGACGCAGCGGCATGCTATCTCCCTGCACGATCGCCATTCCACATTTATCCTTACCAGGGTCAAATCCGACATAAATCATCGAAGCCATCATGACAACACTAACCTTTAAGGTTGAACGGGCTGAAGCTGGATCGGCGGAATATTTAGCGTTCGAGTATCGAGAATCACCCCATCTCGCTGGAGAAAAACCAACGCCAATGGAATGCGCGGCGTCTCCGAATACACATCTTCCGTCGTGAGCGCTCGAATTTCAATCACCTCCGATCGTTCTTTAATCTGCTCGGCCAGATTGCGCAAAGGCGGAATGCGGCTGACATCCACCCCTTCATTGCCCACATCCGCCAGCCATTTTCCTCTGTTCGCAGGGTTACCCTGATTCAAACGGGTTACAGAAAGCGGGATTAATTGATTGATCGCCTCTCGAATTTGAGTCAGAGACAATTGCCTCGGGTCGAGCCGCAAGGCAGCTAGGACCTCACCTGCCTTAAACAATTGCAAGCGTCGAGCCAGCGTCACTTCTACATCAATTAAGCGAGTCGTATTTGAGTAATATTCGTCCGAATAGTAGTTGGCCGCCGATCGCATCTGAATCACATAGGGTTCTTGCATCGCGATCATTTGCTTCACTAAGCTTTTCGACCCGGTCGAATCTTGGCTGGCATTGATAATCAGGCGATTGTTAGGGAACCCTGGATAGAGTTCTCTAAAAGCCGTGGCATTCGCGTTTTGAATGAGCTTGGCGATCGTCAGTTCAGCGCTTTGGGGATCCTGAATTCGGGTTTCGACTAGTTCATAGGACAGAATTTTGCTGATGGGAATGGCGGGGAGCTTAGTTCGGACCTTCGTATTTTCGTCTACTAGAGACGCTTGTTCTCGTTTTAAAGCTTCAATGGTGCCCCGAAATCCATAGGACTCCTGAAGCAATCGATTCTGCTCTTGATTAAGCAGTTGCAGACTTTTTTCCCGTTCAGCAATGGTGACTTTTCGAGACTGAATTTCACGATCGCGCGCCGCCACTTCCCCCGATCGCGCCGCGAGTTCTTGGTCTCGTTGGGCAATTTGGACCCGCACATCATTGCGCGACTGAGTTAAAACAGCCTGTTCTTGCTGAAGCGATAGAATGGACGATCGAAGCATCACAGCCTGACGTTCAATGGCTTGGCGACGAGATTCTGTTTCTTGCTGACGGGCGACGGCAGTTTTGAGCGATGCATTGATGCGGTTAAGTGTGTTTTGAACTTGGCGGCTTTTGGTCCGAGCTTGGGTGAGTTCAGCTTCGATTAATTGTTTCTCCTGGCCTCGATTCTGAATTTCACCATTGGCCAGATCCAGATCCTTTTTCGTGCGGTCGAGGGACGATCGGATGGTGTCAAACCTCAGCAACATATCTCGAAAGCCTTGACTTGCAAGCAACAAAATCCCTAGCGTCGAGGCCGAAATCATCACCCCAGTAAATACCGTTACTAAAACCGCCGTTTTGCGAGGACGGAGGTTGAACAAACTTAAACGTGCTTTACCGACTTTCGTGCCAATGCGATCGCCCAGGGTGGCAATCAAGCCCCCTAGGATTAGCACCACCAAAATTAAAATCAGTCCACCGTCCGCCATTACGCCGACTCCACCCACCAAAACAAGGAACACAGTGCATTTGAAACGCGCATTCCTCACGCCAAGGTTCTAGTTTAAACGCAAGTTTCACCGTTAGACGGTGGGTTTTCTGTCTAGCCCGCCTAATACAGTCCTAAGCACAGTCTTAGGTAAATTGCTGGCTCAAGGTTGCGGGATTGTGAACCGTGATTCGCTTCTTATTAATGGAAATCATATTTTCCTGACGTAAGTCACCTAGCAGTCGAGTTACCGTAACCCTAGTCGAGCCGATCGCCTCTGCGATCGCTTGGTGAGAGAGCTTCAGGTCAATGGTCATCCCTCCGGATTCGGGCACCCCAAAATCTCGACATAGGATTAACAAAAAGCTCACCAAGCGCGATCCCATATCTCGATGGGCCAGCGTTTCGATCATCATTTCGGTTTGAAGAATGCGCGTTGCGAGACCCTTCAGCATCCACATAGAGAGTTCAGGATTTTCCTTCAGGGTTTTTTCGACTTGCTCAATGGGAACTGACAGTAGCTCCACCGTGGTAAACGCAACGGCATGATAAAACCGATCGGCTTTTTGTCCGGTAATGAGTGACAACACGCCAAAGACACTATTTTCTCTCAAAAGCGCTACTGTGATTTCTTCACCTTGCTCATAGACGCGAGATAACTTGACAGCTCCTTTTTGGAGAAAATAAACCCGTTCTGCAGGGTCGCCGGGGAAAAAAATGGTCTTGCCTCGCTCAAATGTCTCCACGACGGGAGGATAAGCAGCGCCGCTCATTTGGCGAAACATGGCGGGTAGAGGCTTTTCGAGAAGAGTAACCATGGGCACGATCCTGGCTGACGTTTCAGTGTTAAGACTATGAAGACGTTTAGAACGTTAAGAATTTAGATATTGGAGAATATACTCCTTTTGGCCCATGAATGGCACTATAGGTTTGAAATGTAAGCGATTCGTGACATGAGATTACTAAAACTCAATGAACCAAGGCTTGACTGTAGCTTAGGCTACAGAGACGCCTGATTGAAGGAAATAACATCTACAAACCATCTAATGATGAAGGCTGTTTGCAGTTATGCGCTTAACGAGTTTTATCACTAATCTGTAACATAGCGAGTTCTGTTTTTATATTCCTAGGGAAAGGTATCGAAAGGTTGCTCACTTGACGTTAGAGTCATGCTCATTGTTACGTCTAATTTCTCAGGGTGATTCTAAATAGGGTTGGAGAAGAGCACTGATCGAACGGGGTTGCCCTGTCTCAAACCTGTTTCAAACCGACCTCGACCCTGTGTTAAGTTTGACGATCTCTTCATTACCCTATTCCCACACTGTCCATCTTTGAGTATTCTCATAAATGCTCTACGGATTAGATCCTCCTCGATCGATACGTCAGAGCAGTCCCACCATTTTTGACGATCTGATATGTTGAATCTTTCCGGAAAAAACGCCTTAGTTACGGGTATCGCCAACGATAAGTCGATCGCATGGGGGATTGCTCAGCAGCTTCATGCCGCAGGAGCCAACATCGGCGTCACGTATCTCCCCGACGAAACGGGCAAAATGGAGCGCAAGGTGCGAGACCTGACTGCCTCCCTAAATCCCAGCTTATTTGTCCCCTGCAACGTTCAAAACGACGAACAGGTCCAAGAAACCTTCAAAACGGTGGGTGAAAAGTGGGGCAAGCTGGATATTTTGGTTCACTGTCTAGCCTTTGCAAGCCGGGATGACCTGAAAGGTGACTTCAGCGCGACTTCTAGGTCAGGATTTGCCCTCGCCATGGACGTCAGCGCTTACTCATTAATTCTCATGGCCGGAGCCGCGAAACCCCTATTTACTGAGGGCGGTAGCATTATCACCATGACCTACCTTGGGGGCGTCAAGGTGATTCCCAACTACAACGTCATGGGCATCGCGAAAGCCGCTCTAGAGATGAATGTGCGCTACTTAGCCTACGAGATGGGTCCGTTGGGCGTGCGGGTCAATGCCATCTCAGCCGGACCTATCCGGACATTAGCGTCTTCCGCCGTGGGTGGCATCCGCGACATGATGAAGCATGTGGAAGAAACGTCTCCCCTGCGCCGCACTGTGAATCAGAAGGAAGTCGGCAACACGGCGGCGTTTCTCGCGAGTGACTTGGCGAGTGGCATGACGGGACAGGTTCTCTATGTTGATGGTGGCTACGAAATCATGGGGATGACGGACACCCGCGTTGAAGGCTAGTGAGAGTTGAGAATGGAGAATTAGATTTTTCTTAATAATCCATTCTTCATTCCGATTATGATAAATGGGTTATTGAGCTGTTGTCGTTGAGTTAATCCTTGCAGTATGTCTAAATCTCAGTCCGATCGCACCGCAACCGTTCATAGAAAGACAGGTGAAACTGAGGTGACTGTTACGATCGCGCTCAATGGCACCGGGAAATGTGACGTGAAGACTGGGATTCCGTTCTTAGATCACATGCTGCATCAAATCGCATCCCACGGTTTGTTTGACTTAGAAATTCGGGCGACGGGTGATATTGAAATCGACGATCACCACACCAATGAAGACGTGGGGATCACGCTGGGCATGGCGTTGGCGTTGGCGCTGGGCGATCGTAAAGGAATCGTCAGATTTGGGCATTTTGTTGCACCGCTGGATGAGGCGTTGGTGCAGGTGGCGCTAGATTTTTCGGGGCGTCCGCATTTGAGCTACGGACTGGTGATGCCGACGCAGCGGGTCGGAACCTACGACACGCAGTTGGTTAGGGAATTCTTTATGGCGGTGATTAATCATGCACAGATGACGCTGCATATTCGGCAGCTCGACGGCATCAATTCTCATCACATCATTGAAGCGACTTTCAAAGCGTTTGCCCGAGCCATGCGAATGGCAACGGAAGTGGACCCGCGCCGCGCCCACGAAATTCCTAGTTCTAAGGGCGTATTGTAATGACCGAAGCCACGCAGCCTTTTGTCCATGTTCCGGTGTTGCACCGAGAAGTCGTGGAGCAGTTGCAGGTGAAGCCGGGCGGCACGTACCTCGATCTCACCCTCGGCGGCGGCGGACATAGCCGATTGATTTTAGAGGCTGCAATAGACGTGACGCTGGTGGCGGTGGACCAAGACGAAATGGCGATCGCTGCTGCCACTGAGCACCTAAAAGGCTTTGAATCTCAAGTGACCCTTCACCGATCAAATTTCGCGACGTTCAATCCTAGGAAACAAAAATTTGACGGCATCCTAGCCGATCTGGGCGTCAGTTCGGCGCAGTTTGATATTGCAGAACGGGGCTTTAGTTTTCGAGCCGAGGCTGCGTTGGATATGCGGATGGACCAGCGACAGGTGCTAGATGCGGCTCAGATTATTAATACCTGGGACGAAAAAGAGCTGGCCGATACTTTTTATAAATACGGCGAAGAACGGCTGTCCCGAAAGATTGCTCGGCAAATCGTCGATCGTCGCCCGTTTAAAACCACAACAGAGTTGGCTTACGTCATTGCAGGCTGTTTCCCTCCCAAAGCTCGGCACGGTCGAATTCATACTGCAACTCGCGTGTTTCAGGCATTACGGATTGCGGTCAATCAGGAATTGGATGTCCTAGAGAAATTGATCGATCACGCCCCAACCTGGCTCAATCCTGGCGGACGCATTGCAATCATCACGTTTCACAGTCTCGAAGATCGCATCGTCAAACATCGGTTGCGCGAGTTTGAAGGGTTGCGGGTGTTGACGAAGAAACCGATTATTCCTCAAGAAGACGAAATTGATTTGAATCCCCGATCGCGATCGGCCAAACTCCGGGTTGCAGAGTGGCTCGAGCCGGAATTAGACTGAATTTTAAATTGGTTATAATGATTGGAGCTGGTCGCACTTTGGGAGCCAAAACTATGATTTCGTCCGATCATCCATTGATTCCATTGTGCACTCCCTCAATGGCAGCCTTAAATCTCCCGTCTACTGAAGAATTGCCTTGCTCAGACGATATTCCTGTGGATAACGAAGACCAAAATTTTCTCCCCAACTTACTCCTGTTCATGCTGGTCATTCTTCGAGCCGATCGAATGGATTGGTATTTTGGGGTCGATATGGCGGTGTACCACACGACGGGCGTCAGTCCTCGGGTTCCAGTGGTGCCCGATGCCTTTTTCAGCTTGGGTGTGGAGCGCAAGAAAGGGGGCAAGTCGCGTCGCAGCTATGCCACCTGGGAAGAAAATAATGTCATCCCAGCCCTTGTATTAGAAATGGTTTCGCACAAACCGGGCAGTGAGTATGACACAAAGTTTGAGATTCATACAACATTAGGGGTTTTGTACTACGTTATTTACAATCCTGAGTTTTGGAAACGCGATCGGCATCATCCCTTTGAAGTGTATAAGCTTGTCGATGGCGTGTATAACCTCCAGATTGGCGAACCCCACTGGATGCCAGAACTGGGTCTAGGTCTAGGTCGGACCCAGAGTCTGGTCGGCGGAATTCAGCAAGAAATTTTGTGCTGGTTTGACGAAACTGGAATCGCCTATCCGACGCCCGACGATCTTCATCGGCAGTCTGCTGTCGATCGCTATCAACTCTGCCAAGAACAACGTCGCGCCGATGAACAGCAACAGCGTGCAGAGGATCAACAACAAGAAATACTTAAGATCAGGAGTTATTTACGATCGATCGGCATCGATCCTGACAACCTACCGACTTAAGCGGCGAGTTTTTCGACGAAAGACAGATGCTCAGGCGATCGGACTCCCTGTTGCAGAATCTCCAACACATACGCCATGTTCCCCGACAGCAAATCGTCCACCGATAACCAGAGTCCCGGAGATTTGGAGCTTTTCAAAATGCTATTCCCATCCGGTTGCAACAGAACATAGTCCCCATCCGTCAAGACCTACCAATCCAGCTTATTTTCATAGGACTGCCAAATAATGTATTCCAACGCGCCATTCCGACAATAGGCTTGCTTTTTGCTGCCTGTATCGATCGCCACGCTACTCGCCGCCACTTCAACCGTTAGTTCAGGCGGACCTTCCATGTAGCCATCAGCGGTCAGATGCACCTGTCCACCCACGGACTCATCCAAAAACAACATCACATCCGGTTGAGGTTCGTTATCAAAATCTAAGCGCACTGTTGGCTCAATGCCCATCCGAAGCCCCGGAGTCATCGCTTTGTAAATCCCTAACCACGCAACTAAGTTCCCATGGGGTTCAGCATGGAGAACAAAGCGTAAAGGGGATGCCACGTAAACCACGCCTTCAATCAGTTCCGCTTTCTTAACGTGAGGTGATGCCGCATAGCGCCACTCAAATTCTGGACGACTCAATCGATCGCCACTTTCAAGTGGAGGCGGTCCTACTAAAGATCGGGTCGGGGAGTTTGCGATCGTAGGGTTAACATTTCACAAGGATGAGGGTGTTCAGCGTGTCTCTAGTTTAGAAGTTTAATTTTAAGCTTGGACGTCTAAAGAGTGTGCTGAGAGGACGATCGGGAAAAAATATTTCGGACCACTTTTGCGGTGGGCTTTGGACGATCGTGGACCACATCTTGATAGAGCGCTTCGACGCCTGTGATGTTTTCGCTGAGCTTGTAGCGCTCCAACACCCGATCGCGCGCTTTCTGACCCAACAGCGCTGTTAGTTCTTCATGATCTCGAAAAAGCGGCAATAGCGTTTGTAATTGGGTCGTCACTGATTGGCTTGTGCGCATAATAATCCCAGCCCCTTTCTCCAAGACTTCCCCATCGGCTCCAGCATCCGTCGCAATACAGGCCACCCCGCAAGACATTGCCTCTAACAATGACAGCGACAACCCTTCAACGAGCGACGGCAAAATATAGACGTCGGCGCTGCGCAAAATCTCAATGCGCTTCTGCTCTTCCGCTACAAAACCCAGCCACTTCACTCCAATATCCTCACCATACTGCGATCGCAGGGACGTCAGCAGCGGCCCACTGCCTACCATCAAAAGTTTACTCTTGCTGCCCATGTTTGCAGCTTTCCATGCTTTGAGTAACGACTCTACATTTTTTTCCGGTGCAATTCGACCTTGATACACAAAAATCCGATCGCCCTCCCAGGTTTTCCGCAACTCTGACGGGACCACAATGGGAGAATATTTATCCACATCGACGCCATTGGGAATCACGGCCACTCGATCGCTGGGAACGCCCAGTTTGATCAATAAATCTTTTTGCAAATAGGAGAACACAATCACTCGATCGTAATGGGCCAGTGCGGGCGAATAGAGCTGGTACATCAAGTATTGGGTGCCTGAGGCCCAATTGCGCACTGGATTGTCAAAGGCTGGGTGAAACGTCGCCACAAGGGGAATTCCGAGTTCTTCACAAACTTCAGGTAGCCGGAAATCTAGCGGAGAAAGCGTGAGCGACGCATGAACAACATCAGGCTTGAGTCGTCTTAGGGCACGATAAAGCACCTTACTCGATCGAAATTTTGGCAGCGTATAGATTTGCGACTTAAACAAAAACGGAATCGTCACCTCCTGAAAATTAGGTGCAAACTCCGGAGGTTGGTCATCATGATCAAGGGAGAAATGAAAAAAACTAACGCGATGACCGCGATCGAGGAGTGAATTGGTCACCTCCCGTCCGTAGGTCACATTCCCACAAAACGGGGATTTCTTCCCCAACCAAGCGATATGCATACATCCTCACGCACAAAGTCCTAAATCATCCAAAGCGGTCGATCGGCGTCACTGACAGAAATGACCGATCGCCATTTCAGTGAATCCACTATAAGCGAGTAAGGTCGTCCCACCCCAAAATCACCCCAACGCTCCACAAAGCAACCCTCTCTACCTCCAAGTAGGATGCATTAAGCAAATCAACGCATCATTTTATCCCCCGCAACCCCGCAAAATCCCCGATCAATCCGAATCCCGCGTCATCACCCCAGTCACCACAGTCCCCGCAATAACCACCCCCGCCAAAATCAAAAACACCGTCTTCAGCCCCAACGCCGACTCTCCAACCCCCGCCAACACCAGCGGCAAACTCAACGCAATATTGACCGCATTATTTTGCAACCCAAACACCTTCCCTCGCATCTCCTCCGGCGTCTCTTGCTGAATCGTCGTCTGCATCGGAATCCCGATCGCCGCCGCAAACAGCCCGACCAACGCCAAACACCCAAACGACCACCAAAAATGCGTGTGCACAAACGCCAATCCCACTAGCGCTGTCGCCATCCCCACGGACCCATAAAAGCCCAACCGACTATGGACAATCTTCTGACCGTAATTCCCCAGCAGCGTCGCACCCACAGCCATACCCAGCCCGCCCGCCGCCAGTAAAAAGCCAAACTGCGACGACTTAATCTCAGGCATCACCTCCGCCAATCGCACCGCTAGCACCGACAGCGCCGCAAACACCGAGAACAAAATGACCAACTGAATCAGCGCCGCCCGCACATGAGCCTGCTTACCCAAAAAGTCTAACCCGTCCTTAATATCCGCAAACACATGAGGCCGATCGATCGTCTTGTCCACAGGTTGTTCCCCAGTCTTAAGCAGCAGCAAAATCACCCCCGCCAGCGTGTATCCTCCGCCCACGACTAGCTCTTTCCCCAAATCCATAATCCCAAAACTGGCAAACAGATGATCTGCTGCTGCAAGCAACGGCTCTCCCACTGCAAAACCCACAATCACCGATGCCATCATCGTCGTGGTGTAAAGGGAATTCGCCGAGAGTAAATTCTTCTTCTCCACCAGCAGCGGCATCACCGACTGCTCCGCCGGAGCAAAAAACTGCGTCAGAGTCGAAACTAAAAACGTCACCACCAGCATCAGCGCAAACCCCACGGGCGTCGTCCCCCAAGGCGACCAATCCCGCACCGCCCACAGAGTCACTGGCAGCGCAAACACCAACACCCCACGCAAAATATTTGTCAACACCAACACGGTCTTCTTCGACCAGCGATCGACGTACACTCCAGCAATAGACCCAAACAAAATCGCCGGAATCGTAGAGGCAATCATCGTCGAAGACACCCAGCCACTAATGGGCTGATCGTCCGTCTGAAACCGACTCGCGATCAACGCAATCATTAGAACCAGATACACCTTATCGGCAAGCTGAGAAAAAACCTGCCCAGACCATAGTGTCAAAAAAGCACGGTTCTTAAGTACGGGTAAAAATCCTTGAGAAGACACCTCTGTTGCCATTTCTTGCGTCAAATCCTGAGTCAAACCCTCAGCATCTACAGGACCAGTGGCATCATTAGGATTTTGGATAGGGCCTTGAAGAATAGAGTCTTGAAGCACAGCCTTCGCCTTTTCAAACGGGATAACTTTGGAATCAGGCGAGGGACCAACAGGACCGGTGGGTCCACTCCTTGAACCCGATCCAGGAGTAGACCCGACCGTTGCAGGTCCAGCCGTTGGAGTATTGGGTTTTCGAGACGAGGGTTTTGACGACACGGGTTGATTCATACTGCCTATTTTTATCCGTCGCTGGGCTAAGGCGATCGGCTTTCACAAATGCTTAATCACACGCTTGATCACAAACGCTCATTCGATTCTAGCATCTGCAACCGAAGACCACCGAGCCTCCCTAGAAAACCTGGTCGATCAAACGGGCCGATCGAATGGGCCGATCGAAGTGGTATTGCGCACATTGCCGTAACAGCCGTTCAATAGACAGCCAAGCGCGATCGCCCGTCATCCCCATCGGTAGCGCAGCCAAATCCAGCATCGGCAACTCCGACGACGCCAACTGCTGCATCATTGAGACCTGAATAGCTCCGAGCTGCACCGGGCGCGGAATGTAGCGCGTGTTGTAAATCCGCATTGGACGCTCCATCACCCGAATCACGCCATCCCCATTTGTTTCTTCGAGCAGCTCAGGACTTTGGTCCGCGCGATCGTGGCGAGTATTCGACTCTCGTAGGGCTTCTACACCGACTAGTCCTCCTGCTTCAACGCTAAACATAGCGCGCCACAGAGGGTTTCCCACTTCAGGATCCAGCGCACAGCCACTCAAACAACATCGGTATAGCTGAGGAGCAACGCCTGCAAGAGCGAGGAGCTGAAAAATGGCGTGGGTCAAATGTGGCAAAATCCGATCGATCGGTGACGCTTCCAGTCGATCGAGATGTTCGAGGAGCAGATAGTACAGACTCTCTTGAGATTGTTCACTCAGCGCCTGTTGTAACGCTAGTTCCACGAGATATTGCCCAGCGGTCAGCTTACGAATATCTAAGCTCAGTTTCGGAAAGGATTGCAGCGACTCGGCTTGCGTGATCTTATCCATGGACCTACCTTGGGCGATCAACAGGTCATTTACGACAAAAATTCCACTGCGACCGGAGAGGCTCGATTTCTGCTTCCGGGCACTTGGGGCAATCACCCGAATCAGCCCATACTCTTTTGTCAGAATCGTCATGAGCCGATCGGCCTCCCCAGACGGTTTGCTGCGAAGATTAATCCCCGTAGCACGGTAGGTCCGAGTAGTTCGATCGCGAGTGGAAGAGGACATAAGTGATGAATGCCTAAAATCAACAACTAAAATCAACGACTACTGTTTTTGAGCCTTAACGAGTTCGACGCCGCGAGAGGTTCCCAAACGAGTCGCTCCGGCCAGTACCAGTTCGATTGCTTTTTCCATCGTCCGAATGCCCCCAGATGCTTTGATGCCTACTCGACCGCGCGAGACTTCCTTAAGGATTCGGACATCTTCCACGGTGGCCCCACCGACCCAGCCCGTGCTGGTTTTCAGAAAAGCAACCCCAGCATCCATAGCAATTTCAGCCGCTAAACGCTTTTCAGCTTCAGTCAGAAGCGCCATTTCAAGAATCGCCTTGACCGTCAGCCCAGTGGATTCGCAGATTTGAGCCAATTCCTTGTGAAATGCTTCGTGACGGCCTTCTTTGAGCCAGCCCACATTGACCACAATGTCCAGTTCTTGTGCGCCTGATTCAGCCGCTTCTTGCGCCTCATAAAATTTTGCAGAACTTGTGGTGGCTCCAGTCGGAAATCCAATCACTGTGCAAACCTTAGGACGTTTACCATGAAGCAACTCAACGGCTTTGCGAACGTGACAGGGAGCGATGCAGACAGAAGCAAACCCGTAGCGATCGGCTTCATCACAGTACTGCTCGACCTGAGGCTCAATGGCGGTGGGGCTAAGAAGCGCATGATCGATAAGGGGCGCAAGTTCAATCTCAGCGTAATCAACCGCCATCACAAATACCTTTTATCCAGAGTTCTTTACCCCATACTACTGTATCGGTGCGGAATAGACCGTGGGATCGTTAGCGCGTTCCAAAGCCTCGGGTGAAGACAGGGGGCTGGTTTGGATTGGGGACAAACGTATCGTGGCGATCAGGCCGATCGACATCCAAAGTTATTTCTCCCACCGTTTTTTTCCTAGGGGGATAGTATCCTAGGGACGTAGTAGAGGTCGTCGTGGAATCTAAGATCCTCCGAGTTTCGATCGGCGCTGAGGGCTGAGAACCGGGGGCAAGGCCATGCCACTCATGCAGATTTAAACGCGGGATGCTTCTTCCCGCAAAGCTCACAGAAATAGCGATCGCAGTCCAAAAAATCAGCCGCTTCATTAGAAGCCATCCCGTCATGCGCCTCTGGACATGCTTCCGGCTCGCTGGGTCGCCCACCTGATAAAGGTCTTTAATTGGCTTAGAAATCCGAGTATTTGCAGCATGAAGCATAATTTAAGCAGGGATAAGAATAAACGGGTGCAGGGTAATTCCTGAGGGATTATGACCGAAAAGCCAACAGCGTCGATCGGCAGATTTTATGGATTCAGCCAACTTATAAAGAAAATATGGAAAATTAAGCCCATCAATTGATTTAATCTTTATACCTTCTTTATAAAATCCGGAAGAATACGCAGAAAACCACATTTTGACATGCCGCACCACCCGTAAATGTACAAGCGTTCTACTCTGTAGCCTCTGTGAATGTACGAAAAATGCTTATGGAGGGATAAAAAGGACGATGTTAAGCTCTGTTGCAAGTTTGGGAGTTTGGAAGTTTGGGTCTAGAAACTCCGTTACGATACGCCTCATAACTGTTCAAATGTTTGGAGATGGGGCTTTGGCACTTAGGGTAGCGATTGTTGGTGGTGGTCCTGCCGGAGCTTGTGCGGCAGAGGTCTTGGTGAAGGCGGGGATCGAAACCTATTTGATCGAACGCAAGATGGACAATGTGAAGCCCTGCGGTGGTGCAATTCCGTTGTGTATGGTGAAAGAGTTCGATTTGCCCGATAGCATTATCGATCGAAAAGTTCGTCGGATGAAGATGATTTCGCCCTCAAATGTAGAGGTGAACATTGGTCATACGCTCGACAAAGACGAATACATCGGCATGGTCCGCCGAGAAGTTTTTGATAAGTTTTTGCGCGATCGAGCTGAGTCGCTTGGCGTGCATATGATCAATGGCACGATGTACAACCTGGAGATCCCCACGACAGATAAAGGGTCCTACAAGCTTCACTACGCCGATCGTTCTACAGGAATCGAAGGCGAAGATAAGATGTTAGAAGTCGATCTCGTTATTGGTGCAGACGGGGCCAATTCCCGCGTTGCCAAAGCGATCGATGCTGGGGATTACAACTATGCTATTGCGTTCCAAGAGCGAATCATGTTGCCCCCCGATAAGCTGGCTTACTACGACGATCTCGCTGAGATGTATGTCGGCGATGACGTGTCTCCGGATTTCTACGCATGGGTTTTCCCGAAATATGATCACGTAGCGGTCGGAACTGGAACCATGAAGCCCAACCAAGCCAAAATCAAGCAGCTCCAAGCTGGGATTCGGGCACGGGCGGCTGAAAAGCTGCGGGGAGGAAAAATTATTCGCGTTGAAGCGCATCCTATCCCAGAACATCCGAGACCTCGCCGGGTGGTCGGTCGAGTGGCGCTCGTGGGCGATGCGGCTGGAACGGTGACAAAATCGTCCGGTGAAGGCATTTATTTTGCGGCGAAGTCAGCTCGAATGTGCGCAGAAGCGATCGTTGAGTTTTCTGAGAACGGCGCTCGTATTCCTACAGAGGCGGATCTCAAGGTTTATCTAAAACGTTGGGATAAAGAATACGGGATCACCTATTTAGTCTTGGACATTTTGCAACGCGTGTTTTACAGAACTGATGCAACTCGTGAGGCATTTGTCGAAATGTGCTCGGACATTGATGTCCAGAAGCTCACATTTGATAGTTATCTTTACAAGCGAGTGGTTCCAGCCAATCCCTTGACGCAGTTGAAAATCACTGCGAAGACTTTGGGCAGTCTTATTCGGGGGAATGCACTAGCACCCTAAGACTGAATTCTAAATTGTTTAAGAAAGAGCGATTGCTGTAATGAGCGATCGCTCTTTTCAAATGTTTGGAAAAAGGCAAGCTCTGATGGTGTGGATTCCAGGTACGATCGATCGATGAATGAGCCAGACGTTACGATTCGACGAGGTTTTTTAACCCCCATTGCGGCTACGAAGCTCTATACCCAACTGCGCGATCGTCTAGATTGGGATTTGCGGATGCGGGCGCGGAAAACAGCTTGTTTTGGGCTGTCTTATGATTATTCGGGAGTGAGCTATGAGAATAAGCCGATGCATGAGTTGCTTGTGCCGCTGTGCAATAGGTTTCAGGAGACATTGGGATTTACCCCAAATAGCTGTTTGATTAACTTCTACCTTGATGGCCGCGACAAAATGGGATTTCACTCAGACGAAATCGATAATCTTGAGTCTGGAACGGACATTATTATTATTTCATTGGGTGTGGAGCGGAAACTTTCGTTTCGATCGAAGGCGGATTATGAACACCGGATGACGTATTTACTGCCTCACGGATCATTGCTGGTCATGAGCCAGCGGACGCAAGAATTTTGGAGTCATGCCATTAAGCGATCGACGGTTTTGGACGGGCGGATTAGTTTGACGTTTCGGCGGATTGCGGAATAGTAAACGAATTGACCAAATGCCTTAAAGAGCGACTGTAGCGACCGTGTTATAGTGGCACATGATATTTGTGTGAGATTTCTATGTTGCCTTTTCGTGCGAGCGGTGTCTTATTGCATCCCACGTCCTTTCCCAGTCGCTTCGGAGTGGGAGAACTGGGTAGCTCGGCACGACAGTTTATCGATTTTCTCCAGTTAGCGGGACAGCAGTTTTGGCAGGTATTGCCTATGGGGCCTACGGGCTATGGAAACTCGCCATACATGTGCTATTCGGCGCTTGCCGGAAATCCGTTAATGATTAGTTTGGAAGTTTTACATCAGCAAGATTTATTGCATGGTGATGCATTGCAGCATTATCCAGAGTTTAATACTGATCATGTAGAATTTGATCGCGTGATCGCGACAAAATATCCGCTCTATCGCAACGCTTGGGAACAGTTTCAAAAAGTTGCATTGCGCAGTGCATCGGATATCGATCGCATTGAACAGCAGTATCAAGAAAAACTCATGATGTTCAAAACCTCACCCAAAAATGCCGATGGAACAGCCAATGATTTTCTAGTAGAACTCGAACCTCAAAGGCCGATCGTCCATTCCTGGATCGCCTTTGAAGCCTTTTGTAAGGCGAAAAAAAACTGGTTGGATGACTATGCATTGTTCATGGCCCTAAAAGGAGCGAACTCAGATCAGTCTTGGTACGAATGGGATGCAGACATTGCTTGGCGGACAGGGGAAGCGATCGCTACTTGGACAACGACGCTCCAACCCGAAATTCTGTTTCAAAAATATCTACAGTTTGTATTCTTTCAACAGTGGTCTGATCTGAAGGCTTACGCAAACGATCGACGAGTACAAGTCATTGGTGACATCCCAATTTACGTGGCTCATGACAGCGCCGATGTGTGGGCTAACCCCGAGAATTTTCAACTGGATAGAGCCACTGGACTCGTTGCCCAAATGGCGGGTGTTCCTCCGGATTACTTTAGTGAAACCGGACAACTATGGGGCAATCCGGTTTACAACTGGGACTACCTTCAAGAAACTAAGTTTTCCTGGTGGATTCAACGCTTTGAATCGATGTTGGATTTGGTGGATTGGATTCGGATTGATCATTTCCGAGGCTTTGAAGCTTACTGGTCGGTTCCTTATGGTGAAGAGACTGCCGTCAATGGGACGTGGGTCAAAGCACCGGGAGAAGCGTTCTTTAAAGTCCTGCGATCGTCCCTCGGGTCTCTCCCGATTTTGGCGGAAGATTTGGGCGTGATCACACCTGAAGTTGAGGCATTACGCGATCGGTATGATTTTCCTGGAATGAAGGTGCTGCATTTTGCCTTTGGATCAGATTCGGGCAATGTATTTTTGCCGTTCAACTATCCCCGCAACTGTTTGGTTTACACCGGAACCCATGACAACGATACGACCGTTGGCTGGTTTGAAAAGTTAGAGGATTGGGAACGCGATAGTGTCATTACTCACATTGGTAGTATTAGTTCTAACGGCATTCATTGGGACATTATTCGCACAGCGTTAAACTCCGTTGCAAATCTATCCATTGTTCCGTTTCAAGATCTATTTGGACTGGGTTCCGATGCCAGGATGAACTTCCCTGGTATTGCCGAAGGGAACTGGAATTGGCGCTACCGTTATGAGACTATTGGCTCGGATTGGATTCGCGATCGATTTCGTTGGCTGACGGAGCGATCGGGTCGATTGCCCTACTAATGGGTAGGTCTGCTATGAACATGGGTCAATGGGTTGGGTTGATTGCACTACTGATTGCACTGGTTGTCTTATGGCAAATCCGTAGTGTACTAATGCTTATTTTCGCGGCAATTGTGTTGGCGTCTGCCTTTGATACGATCGCCCAACAGCTCCAGAAAGTTGGGTTCAAGCGCGGTGGATCGCTCTTGAGTTCGATCGCAATTGTGGTGGGACTACTCGCGATTTTACTTGGGTTGATTGTGCCTGCATTTGCAGATCAGTTTCAGCAGTTGATGACGCTATTGCCCCAAGGATTCGATCGCTTTAGCAATAGTTTTGACATCTTTAAGGCGTCATTGCCTGCGGTGATTGCGCAGTCGATTCCGGAGCTAGATGCAGTAGTGAAGCAGTTGCAGCCGCTGTTGAATCAACTGCTGGGCGGGTCGGTTGCCTTGGCTTCAGGGACGCTGGGTGGGGTTCTAAATCTGCTATTAGTTATTATTTTATCGATTATGTTTTTGGTACAGCCGGATCAGTATCGAAAATCGTTTGTGCGGTTATTCCCATCATTTTACCGTCACCGGATTGTTACGATTCTCGAGCGATGTGGAGATTCGTTGCGGGGGTGGCTGGTTGGGATCGTATTTAATATGTTGGTGATTGGAGGATTTAGTGGAATTGGGCTGTGGATTTTGGGGGTTGAGCTGCCGCTGGCTAATGGAATTTTGGCAGGGTTGCTCACGTTCATTCCAAATATCGGTCCGGCGTTGAGTGTAGTTCCTCCCATGACGATCGCGCTGTTGGATGCGCCGTGGAAGTCGGTTGCAGTATTTGTGTTGTACTTCTTAGTGCAGCAGTTGGAAACTAATTTATTGACGCCCTACGTGATGGCTCAAAAGGTATCGCTGATGCCTGCGGTAACGTTGATGTCGCAGGTATTTTTTGCAACATTTTTTGGCTTTTTAGGATTGCTCTTAGCCTTGCCATTAACAGTAGTTGGGCAGGTCTGGCTGCATGAGATTTTGATTAAAGATGTGTTGGATCAATGGCATGTTCCAGGGTGGAAAAATGAAGAAGTTAGTGTTGAACATAGAGAAAATGCTAGAGAAGAAAAGTTGGACTGAAAAGTAGAGGAAATAGCAGAAGTTTAATCTAAATTTTCCACTACAACTCGATCGACTGCCCGATTTCTGCACTTCTTCGTGCAGCTTCAGCGACTTTTAAGGTATGCAAACTCTCGGCCAAGGTGACATACAAGGGTTTCTGTTCTAAGAGGTGATCCAGTACCGCTGCCGTATCTCTAGAAAACAATCCTCGTCTGCCAGGGACATCTAGTTCGATTGGCCCGTTGGGGGTAATGTGTGATCCCCGATCGCCATCGAAGATTAACGCCCCGCGATCGCCATGGACTTCGAGTTTGCGTTCGGGTTGCCATAACGCTTCACCCTTTCCATAGATAATGTCTAGTAACAGCCCATTTTTAAATAAGAACTGCCCTGAACATTGGCAAGTACTGTAATAGGCAGGGTCATCAGACTCTTGATAATTCACGCGGCAACTAACCGACTTGACTTCACCAAAAATATGCGTAAATCGATGGAGCCGTGACAGTGCTCCCATCAGCGGGAAGCCAAACTGTTCATGATTAAAGGTCCATTTTTTGGGCGCAGGACGTTGAGGGACAATAGTTGCGTAACGCGCATAGAAAGGCGTCCCAACTTTCGGCAAATTTGCAATCAACGACTGATGAACGCCGCCCATTAGCTCAATGTGTTCGACGTGAAGGAGGCAGTTTTGGTTTTTGGCTAAAGCAATTAACGACTCCGCTTCAGAGACTTCAATCGCCAATGGATACTCAACGATCACATGCTTTTTGGCAAACAAGGCTGCACGGGCGATCGCAGGATGTTCAGAGTTGAGATTGGAGACAATTACGACATTAACATTATCAGAATGAATCAAGGCTTGCCAATTAGGAAAAGCTTGGGTGTTGTGAGTTTGGGCAAAAGCAGCGACCGTTTCAGGAGTATGGCCTGCAACGCCAATGAGCGTGGCGCGGGGTTCTGCATTGACAACTTCCGCACGAACCTTGGCCGCATACCCCGTCCCTACGATTCCAATCCCAACTGACGTACTACTCATGATGCCCCTCTAAAAATGCGCACAATGTTCCCAAGTCCCTTCCTTATCTTACGCCACAGATAGGCTCTCAATCCCTTTGAGGCTTTTTCAAATTTGTAGTAGAACAGAATATCAACCACATCTTCTAGCTTTAAGGGTCTCAGATAATTCACCACCTTGTCCACAAGCTTGTCTGAATCGGTCAAATACTTCTTCAGACCGAGCCGTTCAGAAATCGTCCAATCTCGAAGAAAAACTCGATGCATCTCGGCTTGGTAGCCTGCAAAGTTCGGGTTTTGACCACTCAAGTAATCTTGAATGTAAGTCACACTGATATCGGCACTTTGCATGGCATGACGAATCCCTTCGCCCCCTAGAAAGTTGATGGTAGAGACGGCATCTCCGATCGCAATCACATTGTTTTTCACATACGTATCCTTGAGTCCTAGGCTATATCGCACTGTGCCACCATGGCGTTCTAGGACTTGATAGTTCTTGGGTTTGATATAATCATCAATAATCAGTTGGATATAATGCTTTAAGGGCTGCATTTCCTTAACCAATTTATGATCTAGATTAACGATTCCTGCACCGACTTTCAATCGATTCTGACTCATCGGAAAAATCCAGGAGTATCCCTTGGGCATCCACTTGTAGCCTAGAAAAAAGGTGAGCGCATTAACATGAGTTTTGTAGGTTTTATCATCGACTTCAATGAGAAACTCCACCCCTGTTCCCGTAATCAACTCTGGCTGATCCTGGGGCCTGTCGTACATCACCGATCGATTCGGTCCCGTCGCATCCACCAACACTTTTGCCGTAACTTGAATATCTGTGCGATCGCGGCGCAAATTCACGACAGTTTCGCCGTCTACAGTTTTGTGTGACACATACAAACAACTTGTCCACAATTGAGCACCTGCATCTTGGGCTTCGGTCGCGAGAAACGATCGTAGTTTTTCAAAATCTAAGACACTTCCCTGTACCGTTTCGGAGGTCCAAATTCCCGATTGATTCGACGTGACAATTTTGAGCTGAGTCCAGAAACTACCGACAATAGACACGGGTAAATTATATTTTTCTAGCGTTTCATTAGGCGTTCCAGCACTAGAAAAACTATTCACACTAAAATCTTTGTAGCGCTCGATAAGCAGCGTACTTACTCCTGCTTTTGAAAGTTGCCGCGCACAGTGTCCACCTGCGGGTCCTGCACCAATAATAACGACATCAAAACTAGTTCTATTCAATACTTCCATAACGATCGATCGGGCTTTAAAACTATTTTGTACTTTGAGTATTGTAATCGCGATCGGCGTCTCTGATCGCCTGTCCTAGAATCGAACTTGGAAAGCCTTATCATTCAAATTGCTGAACCATCCATACCAAAATCCCTAGAACCTGATTTACCGGGGGAATCGCATACTCTGTCACATCAATACTCGCAACGCCTCCCTGTAATTTCAAGAACTTCCATCCGGTTCCTGTTGTTACACAACCATAGACGATCGCTTCTTCAGATTGATTGAATATCTGAGCCGCAAACATCTTGGCCAGACATTGCCCGAGTCCACTATTCAGGTCCACTTTTTTCGCTTCAACAATTACAATGACGGGGTCTTCAATTTCTAATTGTTGCGGCGATCGACTAATCAGAAAATCACAACTCCCATTAAGACCACGCGATGCATCTATCGTGAAATCTTCCCCAGAAAATAAGCTGACTTTGTGACTCAAATGGCGACTTACCTCTAATAAAATTGGCGCGATCAATAATTCCGATCGCGCTTTTTCCGATCCCCGTGCCAAAATTACAGGTAATCCTAGCCGCAGGGCTTCTTGAACATACGCGCTTGGTTCAATCGATGCAATTTTGGGTAAAAACTTCACTTCCAAGACTTCTAGTCCTAGCGCTTTAACCTTTGCGATCGTTGTAGAATCGCTGTATGCCATACGTTAAATCTAGGTTGATAACTGTGTTTCATAGACTCCAAGTCTCCAGATTTGGAACCTTAATCTAAGGATTCTCTGTTGGGAATAATCGTTTTCTGGGCGATCGGCACCGTGAAACTAAACGTACTCCCTTTACCCACTTCACTCTCAACTGAAATTGTACCATTTTGAAGTTCGACAAGCTTCTTAGAAATAGCTAGCCCAATGCCCGTGCCCCCCGATCGACGATTTCGAGAGCGATCCGATCGCCAAAACCGCTCAAAAACATGCGGTAAATCTTCCGGTGCAATGCCCACTCCGGTATCCACCACTGAGACCAAAATCATCCCTTTTTGTTGGCAGGCTTGAATTTCAACTACACCCATTTCAGTGTGGCGAAGGGCATTTCCAATGAGATTGACGAGGATTTGTTCAATGCGTTCAGGGTCGGCATTTGCACGAGGAAGATCAAACGATGCCTCCAGTTTGAGTCGGACTTCGCTATCGATAAGCTGGTCGCCAAATCGAAAGACCAACTGAGAAAGCAGCGATCGAATATCAAACTTTTTCGTATTGATCGGCAAATACCCGGCTTCAGCTTTAGACAATTCTTGAAGATCGTTCACTAGGCGTTTGAGTCGTCCTGTTTCGCGGCTCAAACGCTGGTAAATTTCCGGCGTGGCCTCGATGGTTCCGTCTGTGAGACCTTCAAGATACCCTTCGACAATGGTAAGCGGAGTTCGCAACTCATGAGTCAAGTCACCCACGAGATCTCGGCGACGTTGCTCAACGCCTTCGAGTGCGATCGCCATGCGATTAAAACTTTGAGAAAACCGATCGAGTTCAGGAATTTCACTCTCCGGCATTCGTGCCGTCAGTTCCCCCGATGCAAACTTAGTCGTGATGCGCTGCATCTGGAGCAACGGTTGCATAATCCGCTTCGAGACCAGATAACTCAATCCCACCGCCGCCCCACCGCCAAACAGCATGGACCAAAAAGCGCCTCGATTCCAAGCCGACTCAAAGCCACTGACGAGCGATCGACGCAGGGCAAATAACACCTCACCTCGATATTCCAAGGTCTGTAGATGCTCAATGAAGAGACGGGGTGAGTAGAATTTTCCCACGGCCAAAAGCGTGGTGATGCCCACAATCATGACCACGATATGAGATAGAAACAATCGACCGCGCAATCCAAGCTGATACATAAGAATTATGAATTATAAATAAGACTTTTATGCCCATTATGGCGTATTGGGGATTGGGTTGGGGTTGGGACAGATGGGTTTGCGGAAATTGACAGTAGTATACCGATCGCCGCATTTCGCAATGGTTGTCAAGGTAATGTTGGGGTTCGCAATTTCACCGCTGCGTTCTCGGAATCGCAATTCAACGCCAAGCGAATCCGCTTTGAACGTCGGTTCGGATAGCTTCTCTTGAAAACGCACTCGACTACGAACAGCAGAATCATTCAGCGCCGTTGCCAAAATCCAGGTAGCGTTGTAGCTCGTCAAGGTCCGCCAGTCTATAGAATTGTCTTGGTTCATTGAGCTGTCTTGCCAAAACTTGATGAGTGGAGAATTTCGATCGTCACTGACATCCCACGCGGCGGCAAAATCATTTTGCTAGCAAAAAGACCATTCTCATTAGATAAATACTCCGGCATTCCCGCCAAACTATCTCCGGCAATGATCCAATCTTTACCCTCATTTTCTTTCACAAACTTCAATGCATTATTTACTCCATTTTTAGACGTCCCCGCATCTGGAATGAGCATGTGAGCGGTGACGCCTTGAGCACGTACATACTCAGATCCTGAGAGAGCTTTTCAAAATCCACTTTCTTTAGCAATGGCGTCATAATAATCGAGCCACTAACCATTCCCCCCACAAACGTCCAACCCAGAGCTTTGAGACGCTGATTTCGGGGTTCATTCGTAATACTGTGGAGCCTTTTTAAAATGGTTTGTGCATTTCTAGGCCGATTTTAACGTCATCTTCAGTTAATTCTTTAAGGAGCTTTGAAAAAGGATTGGAGATCACATTTTTAGGTGGAAAAGTCTTTCACTCACTGGTCATCTCACCCATCAAAAGATATAAGAATGTGCGACCCAAAGCATAAAAATTCGATCGAACTTCAGCTTTTCCAGCCCTCTGTTCGGGTGCCGTATAGTCGTGAGAATACACCATCGTATTTTCTCCACCGTTCACAATCGTCTGAGTAATGTGGCGCGACGTCCCGAAATCAATTAAGACTAGCTCTTTACGCTTTTTATTATCCCGAAGCATGATGTTAGTGGGCTTAATGTCGCGGTGGAACAGCTTCTGACTATGCACATGGGCCAAAATCTCCGTCAGCTGATTTATCCAATCGATCGCAAGCGGCTCATCAATGGAGCCATGATGATTCATATAATCTTGCAGCGTTTCACCCTGAATTTTTTCCATCACAACATATGGCACAACCTCTTGACCTAGCCCTAGAAGTTCAAAGGAATCCCGGCCCTTCGGAATTCCCGGATGGTCTAGCTTAGTCAAAATTGTCTGTTCCATGTTGAACATTTTTAGAACATGGGGTTCTTGATTCGTTAAGACCTTTAATATCTTCTGGACACCATCCTCTTGATTATCAAACACCACAAAGACAGCTGCATTTGTGTGGAAATTACCACTCAATTTTTGCGCGATCGTGTAGCGATCGTTAATTAACAATAGCGTTCTACACAAGGGACAGTCTTCTCTGAGCCGGCGATGCTGAGGTTCTCCGACGACAAAGTTCGCATATTCAGGACAGTTAACACATCCAGGAGAGGCAGGAATGGGGGAGTCGGTTATGGAGCACTCAGGGTAGGCATGTCATCACTCGCAAAAGCTTGATGGACGGTGCTTTGCAGACAACATTCTGCGGATAATACGGAGAGCATACCTTAGATTACACTGTGGTTCAGAAATAGTCCAAATCATCGATCCATTGAGACAGAACTGTGAGCCATTTTTTTCCTTCAGCGACGCCATACTGAACTGGATACTCTCACGACTTCAAGAGCCAATCCTCTCGGAAGCATGATTAAGTCTAGGGTTTAGTCCATAACTCAGTCCAAGCTCCAACTGGTGATCCGTATGACAACCGCAACGCCCAAGACTCCTTTCCAAACGCCTAAAAAATCACCCTGGGTTCTCATACTATAACTATTGGGCTTGGGCGCGATCGGCGTTGTGATTTATACCCAACTCTTTGGCACTTTAAGTATCAAAAACCGCATCAGCAATGGCGATCGCCTACTTACCAGCACCGCCCAGTCTCCCGCCCGTGCCGATCGAAAAGCAGGCACCGAGGTCATGGCCCGAAAAGACTTTGCCTAAGCCGAAATGGCATTTAACGCCGCCCGTGCCATCGAAAAGAACGATCCCGAAATCCTCATCTACAAAAACAATGCCCGCGCAATGGCCCGCGCCGAAGGCAATCCAAACGCCAGTATCACTCTTGCCGTCAGCGTTCCCATCAGCACAAACCCTAACGTGGCCCAAGAGATTTTGCGCGGGGTGGCTCACGCTCAAGACGAAAAAAACTGCCCAGGACGGCATCGGCGGAAAACTGATTCAGGTGACGATCGCCGATGACAGCAACGACGCCAATGTTGCGACCCGAATTGCCACGGCTTTTGCGGATGATCCTCAAATTTTAGTCGTCGTCGGTCACAACGCCAGCGACGCCAGCCTAGCTGCCGCCCCGATTTATGAAGAGCGTAAACTGGTCATGATTTCACCCAGCAGCAGCGCCAACCGTCTCACCAATTTCGGGGTCCGAAATCGTAGATGTGGGATGTAACACATCGCCGCCCCGGACTTCAATCCCGCTGAAGCCCTTTCCCGTCTCGCCCAACAAAATGCAGATAGTCTTTTAATTGCGCCCCACATCGATCGGCTCAACCTTGCCATCCAACTAGCCAACGCCAACCAACAACGCCTTCCGCTGCTGAGTAGTGCGACCCTTTGTACCTCACAAAGTCTCGAAGGCAAAGAGATGGTCAAAAATTTAGTTCTCCCCGTCCTCTGGCACCCCAGCACCAATCCTGCCTTTGCAAAAATCGCTACCTCTTACTGGAACGGTACTGTCAACTGGCGCACAGCCACGGCCTATGATGCCGCCCAAGCTCTCATCCGCGCGATCGCCATGAATAGTCCAACCACTCGCGAAAATATCCAGTCCACCTTGCGCAGTAGGAGCTTTTCAGCCATTAGGGCGGGCGGCGAAATCCGCTTTCTGTCCACGGGCGATCGTTCAGGCAAATCCAGTCTGGTCCAAATCCAAGCCAAAGTCTCCGCCTATGAATTTGTGCCCATCCCAACGGCATCTCCCAGCCCAGTTCCTAGCCCCTAAAAATTTAACCCGTCACCGCGCATTCAAATCCGACAGCTTTCGCAACAGCCCATAAAATCCGATCGCCCCTAAAAGCACATTGATCATCATCGGGTAAGCCGCCAACATCGACGCCAACAAAAACATGACAAGCAGCCCAATCCAAGTGGCCGGAAGAACGAGCACGCCATAAACCAAAGCCTTGTTTTTCAAACTAATGCGATCGCCCCAGCCTTGCAGCCCACTCGTGCGCAAAGGTTGAGCCACAGTTTGAGCCGTTGAACCTTGATCAGATTTGGCCGTCGTGGTGTGAGATGCCGATCGGGCCTGTTGTGTCAGCAACAAGCAATCTAGAGTTTCATAGGCAAGATTAATACTCTTAATTTTCTCTTCTGCTCGCAGCCGTAAACGCGGATTATGGGCAAATCGGTCAGGATGCCACACCTGCACTAGATCTTTATAGGCTTCTTTAAGATCCGCCATCGCCACCGGAGGCGTTAGGTCCAATACATCACAGCACCGTTGAAAATTCATCCTACCCTAATCTCCCGCTTTAACTCCCAATCTCGACGCCCAACGAGGCGCTTAACCTCAATCGTCTAATTCCAAGTGTTCAGTTTCATATTCAATTTCAGCTCAAACCGCTCGTTATTCTAGCATCGGTTCTTTAAAGAGACGATCGCTTCTAGGCACTTGCGCTTAGAATAGACGAAAGCATTGAAACAATAACCATAATTTCCAGTGGACAAACGTGAGCGTAAGAAGACTAACCGACGCCGACAAGAGCCAAATTGTTGAACTCTATCGCACACCGGGCGAAACTGCGGCAACACTCGCCGAGCAGTTTGGCGTAAGCAACACCACCATTGGACGTATTCTCAAAGCCGGAATTCCTGTTAAGGAGTACGACCTCATCGTCCAGCAAAAACGCAGGGGCGGTGACGCTGCGGCGGCTATCTCCACGCCGCTTTCCCAGCCTGATCAAGAACTGCCTATCCAAATCGAGATCCCAGTTGTCACCCCCGAAACAGCACTACCTGACGCTCAGCCCGATCAGGAGCTTGCAGTGGATGGACTCGCAGGAGGGACAATCGCTGAAGAAGAAATGCCCATTTCCCTTTCCTCAATAAGGGAGCCGATCGCTGACCAACGTCGTTCCCGTCGTCGTTCTTCTGCACACGTCACCCCTCCCACTATTCAAGGCAATGTTCAACGTGATCCTGAACCTGTCGCTGAACCTATCGCTGCGTTCGTTCGTGAACCTGAGCCGGAACCTATTTACTATGAAGAAGAAGAAGAAGAAGAAGAGATCCCATACCAAATCCCAGAATTCCTTCCAGAGCGGGCGAAGAAAGTTATTCAGGTCGGTATTCGATCGGTAGACGACACCCCCAAACGCAGCAACGAGCGGCCAGTGCGTCGATCTGAAGCATCTTATGAATCAGTCTACGATGATGCCTTTGATGACGAAGATGAAGATGACTTGCTGCCTCCCGTCACCGAAGAAATCGCTGCCATAATGGACGAGGATTTTGGAGATGGCGATGAGGTGGATGAAATTGAGGACGATCTCGATGACGACGATGATATCGATGACGAAGAAACTGTAAATGCGGCCCAAGAATTGCTCTCCCTCCAGGTCGCTAGTCTCATGCGAGTCAGGCCCTTTGAGGAAGCGGACATGCCTCGAACCTGCTATCTTGTCATCGATCGTGCGGCTGAACTCGTCGTGCGTCCCCTAGGAGACTTTGGCGATCTTGGATCGCTCCCCGAAGCCCAAAAAACCCTAACGCTCCCTATTTTTGACAATCACCGCGTCGCCAAACGCTTTGCCACCGATCGGACCCAGCGCGTCATTAAAGTTCCCGACAGCCAAATCTTCTACAAGACGGCCTACCAACTGCGATCGAAAGGGATCACACATCTTTTCGTCGATGGACAAATTTACTCGCTCTAAGGGTTGAATCTAAGGTCTAAAACACAAAACGGGTGATCTCCAATTCCAGAGATCACCCGTTTTTTAAGTCTTAATTCGCTCACTGATTAGACGCCTTGAATGCCTAAGCGCCCCGACGACGGTTGCTGCGGCGGGACTTGCTGAGGTCATACTCCAAAACGGCTCCAATGGCAAACAGCACGCCAGCAAACACAAAGAACACTTCTGGCAAGCTGCCACTCTTATAGGCATCCCCTTGAGTCTTCGTCGCATATTTCACCCAAATATCCGCCACATAAAGGCTAAACGTCGCAAAGGCAATCATCCGCCAAGACTGCGAAGATCGTCCGCCCCAGAACGCGGTCAACAACGCTGTTGCGATCGTCAGCAAACAAGAATCTGCCACCACATAAAACCAATTCAGCGGCGTCTTAAAGGGACGTAAAGCATCATCCAACTGCGTCGCCCAAAGCGGAGCCGAAGATTTGGTCTCCGCCACTGGCTTCTCGGATTTTTCAAGGTTGGGAGTCGCCAGCGGAGACGGTGAGGCAGGAACTTTGGATGGCACTGCTGAAGGCACCGCTTTTAGTGTTGCGGCAGGTGTCGCTGTTACGGATGGGGACGCGGAGGGCTTAACGGGCGAAGCCGACTGAGCTTGGGCTGCCTGCATCCAGGAGAAATCGGCCTGTGCTGTACTGGTCACACTTGCGTTATTCACATAAATCGCAATCATGACTCCGATCGTACCCACACCAAGAACAGTGGCCCATTGCTTAGGGTCTAGATTTAGCCGCCGCTCCAACACCGCTCGCAACATCCCGTAAATCAAGAAAAGGTAAGACAGCACGTAGCAAAAATCTCCAATGGAGACATCCGCATTGAGCTTCAGCACCACTTCCCAATACGCGTAAAAACAGCTTCCCAAAGAATAAAGCGCCATCCCACCCCCCAGTCCAATCCATACACTCTTGCCGCTTACATTGTTGGTACTAAGGGCATTCCGCAAGCAAAGAATAGCGGCAGCTAGATAAGCCACAATTTCAAACAGGGCAGTTCCAATTAAGTAGGTGTCCGATGGCTTGGCTGTCCCGGCTCCGTACACCAGAAAAAAAATAGCGGCTAAGAATGCCCAAATAACCCCCGCAATTACAACCCTAAAGGAGGAATGATTAGATGCAGAACCTGACTTATCCGATCGACTCATAGGACTTGCTGATAAAGTGTAGTGCTGAAAAAAGGAGAGAAGCCTAAATGAAACCTTGACAGAACCCGGTGGCCAACGCTAAGGAAAATTATGAGAAGGGAAACACAAAAATCACTTCCAGAGCGATCCCACCGGCGATCGCGCCAGCCATTCGTTAAATGCAGTGCGGTCGCCACGGGACAAATCCTGCAACGACTCCAGCACATTCCGTGTAAAACCAGAATTACCAAAGTACGATCGGCCTAGACGATGGATTTCCTGAAGCAGTGAGATAACCTGAGCCTCACGCCAAGCGGGGGGCTGCAAACTATTCAGGGGATCAGCCGTTAACAACTGCTGAATCGCGTCTGCCGTACCGGTTCCGGCTAGCTTAGCTTTTTGGAATATGGTGGTAATATCTCGCTGAAACGCGTTGCCCTGCTTGCTCCCCATCAAATCCTCAACATCTAAATAGATGGTTTGGAGCATTAAAAGCGTCGCTTGAACAAAGACCGGGGAAAAATTGTCCGCAGACGGGGTAGCAGACATCGGAAGATCGCTCGTGAGCTTATCCAACCTCACTTTCCCCCAAATGCTGTATCGATCGGGTTCCTCTAGCAAGACACAAGCCTTACCTTGGTTATCCGTCAAATCCCGCCAAAGCAATCGCGCACTATCCTCCTGGTGTGCCTGAAACACACTCAATAGGCGAAACGTCATGCCTTGATACATCAAAATTGGAATCTTCTGATCTTTGCGAGGATGCTGAACGCTGGAAATTTCGACATCCTGACGCCTCAAAATAAACATGACGGTCTCTTTAAAATGCGATCGAGTAGGATTAGCTCACCCCCTTTATATGTCAAAAGGTCAACCTTGACACATGTTTGATACATCTCGTTGAGGCTTGTCCTCGAATCAGTGGGACTTGACGGGCGAAAAATTTCCCCGGTTTACCCCTAGAGCGATCGAACTAGAGTATGATGCAAAGATCTTTTGGATCCTTAGCTCAGTGGATAGAGCAATCGCCTTCTAAGCGATCGGTCATTGGTTCGAGTCCAATAGGGTCCGCTTCAACTATCAATTCTTTACATGTCAGTGATTGACGGCTGCATCCTACATCACCATTTGATATGAACCATAGAGTTTTACTATCGCCAATGCATCAATATCCGAATGGTAGACCGCATCGGTTTCAACTCAAAATTAAAACGATGGCTTGAAAGCCGGATATTGTGACCGGATTGCAGATGAAAGAGTGGATTCAGACGATTATGGAACAGATGGGCTACATGGGTATTGCCTTTCTGATGTTTGCCGAGAACATTTTCCCACCGATTCCGTCAGAACTGATTATGCCGCTGGCTGGATTTACGGCCCATGAACCCGGATCGAAGCTTCAGGTCTCGTATGTTGTACTGGCGGGTATCATCGGCACATTAGTGGGAACCATGCCCTGGTATTATCTGGGAGTTTGGCTGGGGGAAGATCGATTGCGAACGCTAATCGATCGACATGGCAAGTGGCTGGGCCTATCGGGAATCGATCTCGATCGTGCTCAACAATGGTTTTATCGCCATGGAAATTCAGCCGTGTTTCTCGGTCGGCTCGTACCAGGACTGCGTACGGTGATTTCGCTGCCTGCTGGACTAAGCAATATGCACTTAGTGCCCTTTATTGCCTATTCGACCCTAGGGAGTGCCATTTGGATTGCCTTCCTCACGGGCACAGGCTACGCGCTCGGAAAAAATTATGAGGCCGTGGAAGGGTATCTGGCCCCGGTTTCTAAAATTGTATTTGGGCTGCTCGTCTTGGGCTTTGGGGTTTGGCTATGGCGCAAACGATCGCATTCTTCTTCTTAATCTATTTCACTATATGGAACACACTATGCAATTCTTCGACTCAGAAAACCTGAAAAATGTCCTCACCCAACTGAATCAAACCAGTCCATTAGTAGGACATGGGTTGATTTGGGGAATAGTCTTTGCTGAGTCAGGGTTGCTAATTGGGTTTTTCTTGCCCGGTGACAGCTTATTGTTTACTGCCGGATTTTTGTCCTCTGTCAGTCCATCATTGGGCCAGCCCAGCATTCTAAATTTAAGCTGGCTATTATTCGGGTGCTTTGCCTGTGCTGTGATGGGCGACAACGTGGGCTACGCAACCGGATCGCGCTACGGACGTAAACTGTTTCAGAAAGAAAATTCTAGATTTTTTAAGAAGGATTACTTAATCTCAGCCGAGAACTTTTATGAGAAGTATGGAAAGATGGCGATCGTCCTCGCCAGATTTACGCCCATTGTCCGCACCTTTGCGCCTATTGTTGCAGGCATCGGCGGAATGCATTATCGAACCTTTTTATTTTATAACGTGATCGGAGGATTTGTTTGGACCTTTGGGCTACTGATTGCTGGACATTTTTTAGGGCGGCTGATTCCGGATGTGGATAAATATTTGCTGCCCATTACCCTAGGCATCATTGTGGTATCGTTTTTGCCGTCGGCATTTCACCTTTACCAAGAACGAAAGGCCAATCGCCCTTGAAATCCTCCGCATTCCCTCAGCCGATTGCCAAATCCAGGCTAAACGCCCGATCGAACTATTGGCGTCTGATGCCTCTAATTCGTCGCCAAAAGAAATACCTCTTCCAAGCGGTCCTTTGCACCGTTGTATTCAGCGCAATTTGGCCCATTCTGGCCTACAAGTCCCAAATTCTTTTTACGGCGATCGGCAATGGAAAAGTAGACCAAATCTTAGACCTCATTGTTTTTGCGGCATCCATGTTTGTGGTACAAAAAACGGCGCAGTTCGGCATGGATTCACTCATGGCAAAGTCATCGCTGGCGGTGGCCTTTGATTTGCGTACGGCGACGTTTGCGAAGTTGCAGTCCCTCAGTCTTAGCTACTTTGAAAAAGCGCAAACCGGGGATTTGAGCTACCGGATGACGGAAGATATCGATCGCATTGGCGAAGTGGTATACAAACTCTCCCACCAGTTTTTGCCCTGCATTTTGCAGCTCATCGGCGTGTTGGGCTACATGATTTATCGCAGTTGGCAGATGACGCTGGCGACCTTAATTGTCGCTCCGGTGTTGGCGGTATTGATTGGCTGGTTTGGCGAACGGATGCGAACGTTTTCCACACGCAGTCAGCAGCAGGTTTCGGATCTGTCGTCGCTGCTAGTCGAGACCTTCGGCGGTATTCGATTGATTAAGGCATTCGCCGCAGAAGAGTATTCGATCGATCGCTTTGCCGAAGAAGCCGAACGTAACCGCAAGGCCAAATACGAAACCGAACGACTCCGGGCCATTGAGTACCCAGTCGTAGGGTTCCTGCAAGTGTTGGCCTTTTGCGCCCTATTTTTCCTCGGCGTCTGGCTCATTGCAAACAAAACCCTGAAACCTGAAGAATTTGGGAGCTTCTGTATTGCCGTGACGATGTTGATTGACCCAATTAATCTGCTCGCTAGTAATTACAACGAATTTAAGCAAGGCGAGGCATCGATCGATCGCATCTATGAACTAATCGATTTGGAACCTAGCATTGTGCAATCGCCTAATGCGTGGGATTTGCCTGCGATTGCCGGACGCGTCGAAATCCAGAATCTCACCTTCGAGTACCAGCCAGAAACCCTAGTATTGAATGGTCTGAATCTTAATGTCGCACCCGGAGAAGTTGTTGCCCTCGTGGGATCCTCTGGCGCGGGAAAATCGACGTTGGTAAATTTAATTCCTCGTTTTTACGATCCCCAGCAGGGCCAAATTCTCGTCGATGGCCAAAATATTCGCGACATCACCGTCCGAAGTCTCCGCCGCCAAATCGGCATTGTGCCCCAAGAGACCACCCTTTTTTCAGGCACGATCGCCCAAAACATCGCCTTCGGTCAAACCCATATCGATCTCAACGCTGTCCAACAAGCCGCCAAAGTCGCCAATGCTCACCAGTTCATCAGCCAGTTTACGCAGGGGTATCAGACTTGGGTGGGAGAGCGCGGCGTCAATCTGTCCGGCGGCCAACGCCAACGCCTTGCTATCGCCCGAGCGGTACTGCTGAATCCCCGGATTTTGATCCTTGACGAAGCGACGAGTGCGTTGGATTCGGAATCTGAGGCGCTGGTCCAAGAAGCCTTAGAACGCATCATGCAGGGTCGAACGGTCTTTATCATTGCGCACCGATTGGCAACCGTTCGGAAATGCGATCGGATTTTGGTGATGGAAAAAGGTGAGATTGTTGAGTCGGGGACCCACGAAGCGTTGCTCAGTCAACAGGGTCGATACGCCAGATTCTATGCGCAACAATTTTCTTAAAGGCAATATATATTAAACGCAATATATTTAGGTACGATCGTTAGATTCGTAAACCGAGAGCTCAAAGCGATCGAGGTCCATGGTTCCCGATAAGGATTGTTGACCTGTCAATTTAAAGTGTGAGGCGAGACTCGTGGCAATTTGTTGCCGTTGTTCAGGCGTTGTGGGAGGCGACCAGAGTGGAGTTTGGCTCTCTAGCACTAGGACTCGGTCATATCGGGAGTAGGTCTTTTCAACGATCGGGCCAAATGACGCTGCGAGTTTAGGTGCGGGCTGAGCGAGGAGTGAGACTTTGGCTTCGGGTGAAATGTAGTATGCCAAACGGTTGATATGTCCCCAGGCTTGGGAGTTGAGCACAATTAATGTTGGGGTATTCGGTGATTCTTGAATCACCTGAGCAATCTGGTGAAAGACCTGACGAGGGCGCAAACTAAAATCTCCAACGTCCACGGCAAGATATCCCAACAGCAGCAAGGCCATAGCAATCTGCCCCCTCCGGTTCCAACTCGCTAGGGCGATCGTGATAAGCAGCAGACATCCCGGCAGCATAATAATCAAGGTCCGCCCTGACCCAAACCCCAAGGTATATTTTCCTGTGATGCTATCGACCAGCAGGGCTAGGACGATCGGGAGCAGTCCCATAATGGCCGCAATTCCAAACAAGTGACGATCGCGTTGCCATAAGCGAATACTAATGGCCGTAATCACCGCTAAAATGCCCAGACCACAGAGTGGAGCAGTCAGGCTAGGTACACTACTCACCCAATCACCTATGACTAAGTGAATTCCTAAGGTTTGCAGTGCATCTTGAAGATGTTGAAAGAAGGGAGAAATGACAGCAGGTGCATTGCTAAAGCGTCCAATATCCGCATTCCGAAGCTGTTTAATCGTGCCCCAGAGCATCCAGGGCAACGTAATGACGATTCCTGCACCGATCCGAAGCGCATGATGCACTGCATATTTTCGATCGACCCAAAGGGCCAGTGCGCCAAGAACAACTAGCCAATAGGCAAACAAATAAAACGTCAACATCCCCCCCGCCACCGCGCCGACCAAACACCCTTGCCACAGCCGATCGCTATCCCGGCGGCTGATCTCTATCAACGCCCAAGCAGACAGAATCGCCCAAAAAACCAGAGACGTATACATCCGCATATTTAATGAATGGAACAGGTAGAAAGGATTAGCCGCGAGCAAAGTACAAAACATTAGTCCAACGCGATGTCCAGAGAACGATCGTCCTAGTCCATAGGCCACGGCGATCGCACCCAGACTCCACAGCAGCGGCAGGCTCCGCAGCGCAATCTCCCCCGCCCCAAATCCATGCAACCAAAGATGATGCGCCAAGAAAAACAACGGTGGATGAGGTTCGCCGCCTTGAAGTCCTCGAATAAGCCGCTCTAGCATGGCTGGAAAAGGCAGGGTCGGTAAGTGGAGAAGTGCGCTGTATTGACTTAACGTCACGACCTGATCGGATGGTCCCACGTATTGCATTTTTTGGCCCGTGCTTAAAAGTAGCGACAGGACTTCGTCGTACCAAAGCTCACGATGATTGATATTGATAAAGCGGAGAAAAATGGCAACGGACAGCGCCACCCACAAAAGGACATCGAAGAACGATCGGCGAGAAGACTGAGCAGACTTAGGAAGCATATGGCATACCAGGCCGATCGATTTTAGCGATCCTACGTTTAGCGATCGTGGTGTACATGATCTGCTTCTAAAGTGCCCCAACTTCCCATTTAGGCGATTTCCTGAGGGCAACCCAACCCTTTCGGTCGAGTTTCTTTACAATCCGTAACAGTCCTGATATTGTTATAGCAAGCGGTGAAAGCCGTCCATACCATAAACCTTTCGCAATTATAAACACCATGACAACCACCTTACAACGCCGCGAGTCCGCGAACGTTTGGGACCAGTTCTGTGAGTGGGTCACCAGCACCAACAACCGCCTTTATGTCGGTTGGTTCGGCGTCCTGATGATTCCTACCTTACTCGCTGCGACCATTTGCTACTTGATCGCCTTCGTCGCTGCTCCACCAGTGGACATCGACGGAATCCGCGAACCAGTTGCAGGATCCTTGATGTACGGAAACAACATCATCTCTGGTGCTGTAATTCCTTCGTCCAACGCTATTGGCCTTCACTTCTACCCCATCTGGGAAGCAGCTTCTCTTGACGAGTGGCTTTACAACGGTGGTCCATACCAACTCGTCGTATTCCACTTTTTAATCGGAATCTTCTGCTACATGGGTCGTGAGTGGGAACTGTCCTACCGCCTCGGAATGCGTCCTTGGATCTGCGTTGCATACTCTGCCCCTGTTGCAGCAGCAACCGCTGTGTTTTTGATCTACCCGATCGGCCAAGGGTCGTTCTCTGACGGAATGCCATTAGGTATTTCGGGAACATTCAACTTCATGTTGGTGTTTCAAGCAGAGCACAACATTCTAATGCACCCGTTCCACATGTTGGGCGTAGCAGGCGTGTTCGGCGGAAGCTTATTCTCGGCAATGCATGGTTCTTTGGTGACGTCATCTTTGGTTCGTGAAACGACCGAAGTTGAGAGCCAAAACTACGGGTACAAGTTCGGTCAAGAAGAGGAAACATACAACATCGTTGCAGCCCATGGCTACTTCGGACGTTTGATTTTCCAATATGCGTCATTCAACAACAGCCGCTCCTTGCACTTCTTGCTCGGCGCATGGCCAGTAGTTGGAATCTGGTTCACCGCCTTGGGTGTGTCCACGATGGCATTCAACTTGAACGGATTTAACTTCAACCAATCGATTCTGGACTCACAAGGTCGAGTGGTCGCAACTTGGGCAGATGTGATCAACCGTGCCAACTTGGGAATGGAAGTAATGCATGAAAGAAATGCACACAACTTCCCGCTTGACTTGGCTGCTGGCGAAGCTGCACCTGTTGCAGTTGCTGCACCTGCAATCAACGGTTAATCTGAGTCTATCTTTCACCGACCCATGGTGATTAGAGCGAGAGCCCCTTCTGGAGACAGGAGGGGCTTTTGTTTTGGG